>OGIN01000754.1_pt1 | contig 24785 bp, 20 predicted proteins | sample 1571851 | NCBI WGS metagenome assembly OGIN01 (sample SAMEA2582123, study PRJEB24529) | metagenome | biome: Human gut stool | place: China | collected 2011 | reverse complement strand
ATAAAAACACCCCGAAAGTTAGATTTTTTCTGTCTAACTTTTGGGGTGCAACTCAGTTCAGGATCGCTTGTCTTATGAAGTCAGTCGATGATTTAGCTGATCTTGTTTTGTTCATCCATATAAGATGTATCATTCCAACATTTGAGAGTGAAGTGCTCGAAATCATTGGTTTCGAGAATAGTGACAGAGGCATTGTCAAGACCTCCTGCTTTACGAAGAAGACCAGGTTCAAAACCAAGGAGGGTACGGATAGAAGCTGTTAGGTTAGCTCCGTGACCGACAATGAGGACATTTTTAGCATCACTATCTTTAAGTGTTTTGACAAATTCGGCCACACGTTTGGTTGTCTGGTAAACAGATTCAGCTTGGAAGTCATTAGCACGGAAGTTGGCTAGGTTATGACGGAAGGCATCCATTTCTTTTGGATAGATGGCCTGAACGAGTGAAATTTTTTGTCCTTCCAGTTTGCCAAGCTGCCATTCACGCAAAGCTTTAGTGTAGGTAACTTTAGCTTTACGTTTTTGAGACTCCATGATGAGCTCTGTAGTTTTTTTAGCACGTGGTAGGTCACTTGAGAAGACCAAGTCAAAATGAGTGTCACTAAGATAGTGACCTAGCTCACGTACTTGTTCAATAGATTCTTTAAGCAAAGGCGAGTCTCCCTTGGCACCTTGAAGTCGGCCTTCCAAGTTCCACTCAGTTTTACCGTGACGTACAAAATACAGTTTCATGATTACTCCTTAATATCAGCAAATTCAGCATTAACAAAATCAGCAAGTTCTTGACTATTGATACGGATAGAGCGCCCAATTTCCCCTGCTGAGACAATAAGGAAGCCAGCTTCTTGGGCAGACTGATCGATGTAAATAGGGAAATTGTGTTTTTGGCGAATTCCCACTGGGTTGTTGGCTCCGTGAACATAGCCAGTCGTTTTTTGGAGATCCTTTTGTGGAATCATTTGAACTTTCTTATTCCCAGAAATTTTAGCTAATTTCTTTTCAGATAGATGCTCAGTGATGGGAACGATACCGATGACTGGTCCTGTCTTATCCCCTTTGAGAGCAAGGGTTTTATAAATACTCTCAGGTGCCACACCTTCTGGAAGTTCACCTTCTAATCCATTGAAGTTTAAACTGTCATGGTCAATTTTAGCTTTATCAAGAATTTGGTCAACCAAGGTCTTCTTGACTTTGCCTTTCTTAGCCATTGTCATATCTCCTTTTAAAGTTATACTTTTCTACCATCCATTATAACACATTCGTCCGAACACGCCTAAACCAATTTGACAAGAAGAAAACCAGTGCCTTAGGCACCGGTTTCTATTGACTACTAGATGAACTTGCCGAAGTAGTCTTCTTATTTTTAGTTGGTTTTTGCTTAATCTTACCAAAGAGTTTTTCAAAGGTTTTACGTTTGTTTTTCTCAGGATTAATTTGGTTAAGATCTAGGATGTTGTCGAAACCTGGAAGGCTTCCTTGTGACGTATACTGGTGAAGATCATAGTCGATTTCAGTATTTGGCAAAGCCTCATAATAACCAGAATCGGTACCGTAGGCTGGAATCCAAACAGCGTCGAAGTTTTTAGTCGAAACTTCTTGCTCAAGCATGAAATAAGCACCAATATAGAGACCAACATTTTCAGCTCCAAGTCGTTTGAGCTCAGCGAGAAAGGCTTGGACACCTTGCTCCATGTTAGACATGGTTTCCTCTTCAACGTCAATCCAGTAATAAGTCGGTTTGTATGGAGAAGCATTTTTGTAGAAAATACGAGCTTCTTCCTTCATCTCCTTTACAGAAGTACCTTGAGCGTAAGAGTAAACGGCAACTGGAACGTCACGTTTTTTGAGTTCTTTGATATGTGTTTTAAAAGATTTGTCGATCCCATTTGAACTTGCGGCATTACTATCCTTACTAATCTGTGATCCACCAAAGACGCGGACGATAGCACCAGAAATATGATTTGACAAGACATCGTAATCGATATCCTGAGGTAGTTGCCACCCCGAAAGGTCGATAATGGGATTGAGTATCAGCTCCTCGTCGGAACTGCTAGATGTACTACTGGTTGTTGTTTTTGGTGTAGTAGCATAAGGAATAGCAGATTTCACGTTTTGAAGATGCGCCTGTTGTTTGGACGTATTGTGAATATTTGCAATAACTAATGCTAATCCTAAAAGAGCTAGAACCACGTAAACAACGATCGGTTTTATTCTTTTTCTCATTACTCCCATTCTACCTTAAATAGCGCAAAAATGCAAAATAGAGTGTTTATAAATTCTGTGAGAGATATTAAAGTGACTGATTTCCAAAAAGCCTTTGTAGTGCTGACTTAGGCACATTTTATGAATAAGGGTGTTTTGAGCTAGTCTTGAATTAAGTGAATTTTTCATTTATTAAAGCAAGAAATTTAGCTTAAAAGTCAGTTTCTTCCTTGAAACTAGCGCCACTAGTGGCATCAGACCAGGCGACAAGAGCTTGAGCAGAGTTATCTAGATAGGTCTTGAGAGGTTGCTTCAAATCATAAATAGTCTCCCAAAATCCTAGGACCTTTCCTTCGTTGTCGATAGCAGCTTGGTAGGTCTGGATGAGGACTTGATCAAAACTGTCTGTTGGAATCTGATAACTTCTTTCTTTGGTAGGAGATGCTAGAACTTCAGACATGATCCAATCGGGCAGATTTTCAGGCTCACGGGGGAAGAAACTACCGTCAGCGCCACCGTTGTCGTAGAGAAAGTTTCCTTGGGCATCATAGGCTGCTAATTTATAGGGCAGGTGATTCAGTAGTGTTTTTAAATCGTTCATACCTTCATCATAGCTTCTTTCAGGAGAAATGGCAATGCTTTGGATTGGAGACAATATTATCGTAGGATAGTATCAGTTTGTCTGAGGAAAGTATTATCTCTTGGAGCAGTATCAGGGTATAATAAGGTAAAAGAAGACTCGAGGTGAAAACATGTCAAAACTTATATTTCTAGATGTTGATGGGACATTGGTGGATTATCATAACCGCATTCCAGAGTCAGCAGTAAAGGCAATTCGTCAGGCGCGTGAAAAGGGGCATTTGGTCTATGTTTGTACCGGACGTAGCAAGGCAGAAATGCAACTTGAATTATGGGAAATCGGATTGGATGGGATGATTGGTGGCAATGGCTCTTATGTAGAGCATCATGGCCAAGTCCTCATGCATCAGCTGATTTCCAAGGAAGATGCGGCAAAGATTGTGGAATGGCTGACAGAACGCCATCTTGCCTTTTATCTGGAGAGCAATAATGGTCTCTTTGCTAGTCCTGATTTTCGGGAGCGGGCGCGTGAGACACTAAAGACTTACGCTATTCAAAAGGGGCAATCTGCAGAGTCTGTTGAGGGTAAGGAACCAGAAGATTTCATTCATGGCCTCCAGTATGGTGGGGAACTCTACCGTGACGACCTAAATAAGGTCAGTTTCGTTTTGGAGTCCTATCAGGATCACTTGGATTCCAAAGAAGCTTTTCCACAGCTTGAAGCCCATACTTGGGGTGGTCGAGGTGAAACAGCCTTATTTGGTGACTTGGGTGTTAAGGATATTAACAAGGCCCATGCAATTGATGTCCTTTTGGAACATTTAGGGGCTAAGCGTTCGGACACCATTGCTTTTGGTGATGCCAAGATTGATATCCCTATGTTGGAATACTGTGAGATTGGTGTTGCCATGGGAAATGGTGGTCCAGAAATCTTGGCTATGGCAGACCTAGTCACAGACGATGTTGAAGCTGATGGCTTGTACAAAGCTTTTGATAAATTGGGCTTGTTGCAATAGAAAAAACTGAGTTCCTTTTTGGAGCTCAGTTTGTATTTTATGCTGGTTTACGACCGATAAATTTTTTCAAGAGATATAAGAGATAGCCAACAGCGATATACCCAGCACTGATGACCAGGACGTTTACCAAGACCTTGTTCCAACCAAATTTATTAACATTGATAAAGAAGTAGGCGAAGGGGCTATCTTTGGCACCTGGAATTGGGAGTTTTAGCACCAAGCCATTTAGAAGGGCAAAGACAAAGTAAGACAGAGGGACCACGGACCAGTAAATTGGCTCACGTAGACGGTAGGCTTTCTTAGCATCGAAAATAAGGGTATCAAGCACCAATCCCCAAGGCACAATATAGTGGACCAAGAAGTTACGGAGGGTCCAGAATTTCTCAGGTTCTGTAATAGGTGCCAAGAGGATATGATAGATGACTCCAGTGATGAGGATGGCCATAGTTACACCACCCTTGTAACGCAAGAGTTTGGTGTTAGTCGTCGCATCCTCTTTTTTAAAGTCATAGATGATAAAGAAAATCAAACTAGAAAAGACAAGGATATTGGACAAAACAGTGTAATAGAGCAACATGCCCCAACCATCATCATGGATTTGGATAGAGACTCCCACCAAACCACAGAGAGCTAGTAAGATACGGTAAAATCGTGAAATAGTCATAAGCTTCCTTTTCCTAATAAATAATCTCTCTTATCATATCACATTTTTCACTAACAATTTATTGAAATTTCTAGTAAAATCAAAGTAAGAAAGACTGTAAGGAGTAATGATGTCCAATTTAATCGATTATCTTGATAAGGTTAAGGATTTGCCTTTCGACCAAGAGCCTCTTAATATTTTGGATAAGGTTTGCATCAATGAGATTGGCTACCTGACTTATGAAAAATGGCTCTCAGCAAGTGATTTGAAGGAAACCATCAATTTACATGACTATGCAGAGGGTAAGGACCTAAATCCCGATTATACCTTCATGGTGACTAAGGAACGTGTCGATTTGGCTGAAGCCATGGTCAGGTCTAGGCGTTTCACTGGACTTAATCTAAGTGACTACTGTAGTGTCTTGGACAAGGAAGTGGAAAAACAGTTTGCGGCTATGATTTTCAGCCTGCCTGAATTGGACTACCAGCAGATTGTCTTTCGTGGTACCGATGATAGCGTCATTGGTTGGAAGGAGGATTTTCAGTTGACCTACAGTCGGGAAATTCCAGCCCATCGCTCAGCCATGGCCTTTCTGGAGAAGCACTTGCCAAACCTCAGTGGTCATATCGTTGTTTCTGGACACTCCAAGGGTGGCAATCTTGCCCTCTATTCGGCTGTTCAGAGTTCGACTGTCTTGCGTGAGCAAATAGCAGAGCTCTTGCTTCTTGATTCTCCGGGCTTGATGAAATCACTCTTAGAGAAGCCTTCTTACCAAGAATTGAAAGCCAAGATGACGGTTGTCAGACCTCAAGAATCCGTTGTGGGAGTTATGCTCTACTGGGACAAAACCGCAAAGCTCGTAGCAGCAGATGGCATAGGCATCGCTCAACACAATGTCTTGCTTTGGCAGGTCGACTTGGAAACAAATGATTTTGTTTATGTGGACCAGCCGACAGACTTGAGTCAACGCTTAAAAGAGACCTTCCAAGAATGGATTGAGACCTTGCCAAATCAAGAACTCAAGCAAGTCTGTGATTTATTCTTTGATACTATTCTTGATTCTGGAATTGAAAGTATAGACGATATTAGTATCAAAACTCTCCCTAAACTAGGTCAGTTGTTACAAGAATTTGGCAATCTTTCAGACCAACAAAAGAAGGTCTTGCAGGATGGTTTCAACCAGTTACTCTGGATATTTTGGAAGTCGGGAAATAAGAAATCTAGTCTGCCCAAGCTAGAACTTCCTGATTTTATCAAGAAGTTGAGTGAATTAACCAACAACGATTAGGGGCAGAGGAATCATAGAAGTGGAGAATTATATGTCTAAAAATGTACTTATTACAGGAGCAACATCAGGAATTGGTGAAGCAACGGCGCGTGCCTTTGCCGAAGAGGGAGAAAATCTCATCCTAACAGGTCGCCGCGTGGAGCGCTTAGAAGCTCTAAAAGAAGAGCTCCAAGCAACTTATCCAAATCAAAAAGTTTGGACCTTTGCCCTGGATGTCACTGATATGGCCATGGTCAAGGATGTTTGCCAAGGCATTCTCAAAAGTGTAGGTCAAGTCCATGTCTTGGTCAATAATGCAGGTCTGGCACTAGGTCTAACAGCTTATCAAGACTATGAGGAGTGGGACATGCTGACCATGCTCGACACCAATGTTAAGGGCTTGATGATGGTGACACGTCAGATTTTGCCAAGCATGGTTGCCGCCAATGAGGGCCATATCATCAATATGGGCTCTACGGCGGGCATCTATGCCTATGCAGGTGCTGCCGTTTATTCAGCAACCAAGGCTGCAGTAAAAACTTTCAGTGATGGCTTGCGTATCGATACCATTGCCACAGATATCAAGGTGACAACCATTCAACCTGGTATCGTTGAGACCGACTTCTCTCAAGTTCGCTTTCACGGTGACAAGGACAAGGCAGCCAAAGTCTATCAAGGTTTGGAAGCCTTGCAAGCTCAAGATATTGCGGACGCAGTTCTCTACGTCACCAAGCAACCACGACGGGTCCAAATTTCAGAAATGACCATCATGGCTAACCAACAAGCTACAGGGTTTACCATTCATAGGGAGGAATAAAAAGCCTCCGATAAACCTTTTCCAGATGGAAAGGGCTACAAAATTTGGTCGCTTACTCGTATTTTTGCCATGTCTAGATCATAAATAATATACATTCTGAGCCACTATAGGTGGCTTTTTATCATTTTTCCTAACCTTTTACGAATATAAATTTAAATAGTGATATTTAAAAATAATAACTTATAAGTATTTACATGCAAGTACTTATAAGTTATAATATAGGGAGAGAGATTTGTATGTATCCTATTCATTTTTATAAAGATAGAAATGGACATGAACCTGTTAGAGAGTATATTGAAACATTATCCATAAATTCAAGCAAAGATTCTAGAATCAAATTACATAAAATTCAAGACTACCTGACTATGTTAAAAAATAGAGGAACCATGATTGGTGAACCATTCATTAAACATTTGGAAGGAGAGATTTGGGAACTAAGACCCTTAAGAGATAGAATTTTATTTGCAGCATGGCTAGATGATGGTTTTATTTTGCTTCATCATTTTGTGAAAAAGACACAAAAGACTCCAAGACGTGAGCTGATGAAGGCTCAAAAAGCTTTAGATGATATTAGAAAGCGAGGATTGTAAGATGGCTCGAGAAAAGAATCCAGCAATTGGAAGTAGTTGGGATGATTTACAGAAAACTATTTTCACTAAAGAGGAAATCGCGGCAAGTGAACTCCGTGTCGCACTGATGCTTGAGATTATTGATGCTCGTAAAAAACAAGGCATTTCTCAAAAGAAACTTGAAGAGCTAAGTGGTGTCAAACAACCTGTTATCGCACGTATGGAGACAGGTAAAACAGCACCTCAGTTAGATACGGTTCTTAAAATACTGGCGAGTCTAGGTAAGACATTGGCGGTAGTCCCACTTGATTCACATGTGAAGTAAGTTTAGGGAAGACAACGTACTTTCATAACAATTATCATTTGCTATTCTAAAACGATTAACACGGACTTCCCGTGTTTTTTTGTTCGAATTTTCCCAAAACTATGAAAGAACCCGTGAAAATGCTATAATGTAAGGGATTACGACAATGTTGAAAGGATAAGTCATGCCACCAGTTACTCCAGAACTTGAGATAGAACGTCAATTAATCGAGCAATTAACCTCTGGTGAGAGCCAGTGGACCTATCGCCCAGACTTAAAAAATGAAGATCAATTATGGGACAACTTTTTTGAAAAGTTAGCGCAAAATAACGTTGCCCTACTTGCTGACCATCCCTTGACTGAGCAGGAGAAGCGCCAAATCAAGAACCAGCTTAACTTCATTAACTATTATGAAGCTGCTAAGTGGTTGGCGGGTGAAAATGGTATTGCCAAAGTTGAGGTACAGCGTGAAGATGCTAGCCTTGGGACTATCCGACTTTCTGTCATCTGGCGTGACAATATCGCTGCTGGAAAATCCAGTTACGAGGTGGTCAATCAGGTGGAACGTGACAAGGCTTATCCACAAGATCAAGACCGCCGTTTAGATACGACGCTGATGATTAATGGCCTTCCTCTTATCCACATCGAGCTCAAGAGTCCTCGTGTGGCCTTTTTGGATGCCTTTCATCAAATCAAAAAGTATGACCGTGAAGGAAAGTTACGTGGCATCTATTCTGCCCTTCAGATGTTTGTTGTGACTAATAAAGTGGACACACGCTACATCGCAGCTGCACGAGAGGATAAACTCAATAAACAATTCTTGACATCTTGGGTGGATAAAGATAATAAACCCATGACCAGTCTCATGGACTTTGCCCATGAGGTCCTGTCTATTCCACGTGCCCATCAGATGGTGATGCAGTATTCCGTCATTGATGATAGTAAAAAAGCCCTCATCCTCTTACGTCCCTATCAAATCCATGCCATCGAGTCTGTGCAAGATGCCTCTCGTCGTCAGGAATCAGGCTATATCTGGCATACCACAGGTTCTGGTAAGACCCTAACATCCTACAAGGTGGCTCGCAATCTCTTGCAGATTCCAGCCATTCAAAAGACGATTTTCGTCGTGGATCGCAGGGACCTTGACCAGCAAACAACGTCGTCCTTCCTTTCCTACGCCGCTAACGATGTTATTGATATCGACGAAACGGACAATACCCACGATTTGGTCAAGCGTTTGGCAGGAAATGATAAGCGTGTGATTGTGACTACTATCCAGAAAATCACAACCATGATGCGTAAGTTCCAAGAAGGTAAATATCAAAAGGATTCGGAGAAAATCAAGGACCTTCGTGTGGCTTTTGTTGTGGATGAATGTCACCGTGCGGTCACGCCTCAGACACAAAAAGACATCAAAGGCTTTTTCCACAATTCGCTCTGGTATGGCTTCACAGGCACACCGATTTTCAAGGAGAATAAACGCAAGCAATTAGGTGACTTGGCGCAAACCACCCACCAACAATATGGCGAACGCCTCCATGAGTATACGGTCAAAGAAGCCATCCATGACGGGGCAGTTCTGGGATTTAAGGTGGACTATCGTAATACCATTATTTCGCCGATTCCTGAAGAAGACCTTCCTGACTCTGTCTATGAAGATAAAGAGCACATGCTAGAAGTCTTGGATGCTATCCTAAACAAAAGTTATCAACAGTTGGGCTTCCCAAATGGTGTGGGCAAGACCTACGAGGCTATCTTAACCGTTAAGTCTATTCCACAGGCCCAGGCCTACTACAATCTGCTCAAGAGTATCAAGGCAGGACAGGAACGTGTCAAGGTGTCAGATCGAGCTCAGCAAGTGCTACTTGACTTTCCAAAGGTGACGGTCACTTACTCAGTGTCGGAAAATGAAGAAGAGTCTATCGGCTACCAAGAGCACATGAAGCAGGTCATGGACGACTACAATCAAGAGTATGGTACTCATTTTAATATGGCTGATTTGCGTGGCTTTAACACGGATATCAATAATCGTTTAGCTAGAAAGTTAGACAAATATATTCCTCGTAAAGAGCAGTTGGATTTGGTCATCGTCGTTGACCGTCTGTTGACCGGTTTTGATGCCCCATGTCTGTCTACTCTCTTTATCGATCGTAAGCCCATGCGTCCACAGGATTTGATTCAAGCCTTTAGTCGCACCAACCGCATCTTTGACAGTAAAAAGCGTTATGGCCATATCATCACCTTCCAAAGACCAGAGGCCTTTAAAGAGGCTGTGGATAACGCCCTTAGACTCTACTCAAACGGTGGTGAAAATGATGTCACTGCCCCAGATTGGGGAGAAGAAAAAGCAAACTTTATCCAAGCCTGGATCGACTTCCAAGTAAAAGTGGAAGATGTGGAAAACTATGTCATCACGATTGAGCAGGCCACTAGCCCACAACTCCGTCGCATTGCCAAGGCTTACCAAACCTTTGACAAGTATTTGGCATCTATCCGTGTCTATAGCGAATACGATGAAGCGGCTATCTATGCAGAGACGGGGCTTTCAGATGAAAAGCTCGAAACCTATCTAGGAATCTATCAAAATATCCTAGCAGAGCTCAAAAGCCGAGCTGAAGACGATGGTGATGATAATCTCTTTGATATCCACTACGAACTGGAATCGGTCCAAGTCGACGAGATTAACTATGCCTACATCCTGACCCTGATTCAAAGTATGATTCAGCAGGAAGAAGATAGTCCACAGGCCCTCAGCGACAAGGATATCGAAACTGTTGATAACTATATCCAGAGTCTAGAACGCACCAATCCTAAACTAGCAGAAATCATCCGAAACCTGTGGAAAGAAGTCCAAGCCAATCCTAAAGATTACCAAGGACAATCTATCACTGGCGTCTTGGACACTATGATTGAAGCCATCATCGACGACCATCTCAAACGCTTTGCCAGAGAATGGTATGTCGGACTCGATGAACTTCGTTACTACGTCCAACACTATCGTAAAGGTGCTAAGAAACAATCCGGCGAAAGCCAGCTCACTAAGAGCCAACGCTACAAAGACTACAAAGCAGAAACAGCTGATGCCCTCAACCCGCTCAGCTACAAAAAACACATCAAAGAAGCCTACACCAAACTCATCGAAGAGGTCATTGAACCATTGAGAGTTGGGAGGTAGAGGAAGGAGAGATGAATGGTGCAGGAATTTAATATTGAACAATTTAAAAGAAATGTTCTTACTAAAAATTTGAATATTTTAATTGGTTCTGGAGTATCATATCCAGCAATCCCCTTAATGAGTTTCTTTTCAAAAGATGAAAAAGGTATGCCTGTAAGTAAAGAAGTTGCAAATACTAATTTAGAGAATCATATATGGAAAGTAAGTTACTTTTTGCTTTTGAATCATAACGATAGAATAAAGTATTTTGTTGAAAATATGGATAAGAAAACTTTGTATTCAATAGCTTATTATAATGAGCTGAAGAATTTCATTGCCTTGGAGTACAATATTGATTATGTATTAGAACGATATGTAAAGTTTTTAGAAAAATCAATTACATTGCTTTACACTTCGAATTCTAGAACGGTTTCAAAGAGTGTTAATATTTTTACTACAAATTATGATTTATTTATTGAAAGTTCTTTGGATTTATTGATGAAAAATGAGAACTTTATATTTAATGATGGGTCCAACGGTTATTTTAATAAAGTGTTAGATAGTTCTAATTATAATAAAAGTGTGGCGTATAGAGGGTTAAATGAAAATTATTTAAATGAGTTACCTTCAATCTCTTTAATTAAACCTCATGGATCTATGAATTGGGAAAGAGGCGAAAATAATCAGACTCTTATAAGAACGTGTACGGTTAATCATCCAGTTGTTGTTAAACCTACTGGACTTGAAGGACAAGAAACTTATCTTAACAATCATTTTCACGATATGTTAAGAGTATTCCAACTAGAGTTAGATAAGCCTCAATCAGTATTAATTGTTATAGGATTCTCGTTTCAAGATGATCATATTGCGAAGATGATAAGGAGAGCCTTAAAGAATCCAGAATTAATGATTTATATTTTTTGTTATGCTAACAGCGATTTTAATGTGATTAAGAAAAACTTATCTCTTGATAATATTCCGAGGAATCTTCAGATAGTGATACCATCTGATTTAGAAGTCGAAAACAAGAACACTTTAAGTACAAGTGGGAATTTTGATATAAGTAGTCTAACAAAGTTATTTATCATTGAGGATTAAAAAGTATAATGAATCGAGTTGTGAAAAAATTAGGTGTAATCGTAGGTGTTGATGGTGATATTTCTCAAGTTGGAATGTATCATTTATCTAATGATGCAGAATATCTATGGTATGGTGATGTGTTACAAGGAGCAAAAATCGGAGCATATCTAACAATTTTACAGAATAATGTAAAAATTATCGCTTCTGTTGTTACTGAAAAAGTTGCTGATCAACAAAATACAATTCGAAGTACAGAATTTGATAATCGTTTTTCAAAAAATTCGATAAATCGAATCGTTCATTTAAAAACTAAAGGCGTAATTGAAAATGGTGAATTCAAAGTCACAAGTCAATATGTGCCAATGATTGGTAATGAGGTATGTATTACTTCGAAAAAGGACTTAGAATTAATATATGGGATTAATGATGCAGAGCCGACAATCTCTATTGGCAAGTCAATCTTGGAAGGTCAAGTTGTCCCTTTATCGATTAATAAAATTTTTGCTTCTCATATTGGTGTTTTTGGGAATACTGGTAGTGGTAAATCTAATACTTTGCACAAGTTATTTCTAGAACTATTCCGATCAGAGTATCAAGAGAAAATTTTAGAGCATTCAAAATTCTATGTTATTGATTTTAATGGTGAATATACAAAAGATGACAGTTTTGGTATAACCGAACAAAAAAAGGTATTTGAACTTAATACTAGAAGTGAAACGGCAATGAAACTTCCTATAACTTCAGATTATTTATTTGATCCAGATATTTTGTCAATCTTATTTGGAGCGACATCGGCTACCCAAGTTCCTTTTTTAAGAAAATCTCTAAAAATTTGGAAAGAGAAACAGTTCGATGGAGCTAGTATTAGCCGTTTTGTTATTGGAACCTTGAAAAGGATTTTAACTACTGGAAATTCTGCAAGTTTAGATTCTAAAGATAATTGGATATCTGTTGCAGAGAAATACATTGATCGTACATTATTGTCAGTCTTAAATACTAATTTATATTACAATTACAATAGAGAATCGTATTATACGGTAGTTAACGGAAGTAATGAGTATATAATTAATCCGAATACACCTATTGCTAACTCTAAAATAAAATATCTTAAAATTGATGAAATCGAAAATGCATTAAAAGTTGAATTTGATTTGTTATCAGAATTCGATAAATTGAAATTTCACCTTGATTTTCAAAAAGTTCACCAATCAGCATGGAAATCGACTAATATTGAGTATATTAATCCTTTATTTCATAGGATTGAAACAGCTCTGAATAGCTTGAAAAAGGTTGTTGAAGTTAAGAAAAATGTAACTACTGATTTTTCTAGTCTAAATATTATTAACCTCGTACATGCTAATCAGGAGATTACTAGATTAATTCCTATGCTTATCTCTAAGATGATCTATGATCAACAGAAAGCGAGAATAGCAGGAAACGATGTTACATGTACCAGTCATTTGATTATTGATGAAGCACATAATATTTTAAATGCTCAAAACCATTCTGTAGGAGATACTTGGCAGGACTACAGATTGAATATTTTTGAGGAAATCATTAAAGAAGGGCGAAAATTTGGTTTCTACTTAACTTTATCTAGTCAACGACCAGCAGATATTTCACCTACTATTCTTTCACAGGTTCATAATTATTTCATCCATAGATTGGTTAATGATAATGATTTACGTATGCTCGTAAATACCATGCCTACGTTGGATAAAACTTCCTTTAATAAAATTCCTAGCTTAGGTAAAGGAGAGGTTATAATTACGGGTAATGCAATTCAAGTTCCAGTATTTGTGAAAGTAGATAAAGAAGAAGTAATTAGACCGAATAGTGATGATGTTATTTTGACTGAATTGTGGAGTTGAACTATGAGAAAAGAAACAGTGGACTCAACTCCTCAATGACCTCAATAGCATCCGAGATAGCAAGAGTTGTCTATTTTCTAGTAACAAGAAAGAAAAAGGTCAAACTAGAAGAATTAGCCCAGTATCAGGATATGGACAACCTCTTAGAAAGGAATTGCTAAGGGGATTTATGGTGGTTTCGTGGTATAATTTTAGTACGTAGAATTATTCTTAATAAAATTAGAGTTTAATTTTGAGAGGTTGAAATGGGTTTATCTAATATTGAAATCAAAAAGGAGTTATCTAGGCGGTTCCAAGAAGCTAGAAGGAAATCTAGACCTCGGACATGTTTACTATGCAATAAGCCACTTACTAAACTTTGTAATTCACATTCAGTTCCACAATTTGTATTAAAAAATCTAGCAGACGCCGGAAAAGTCATGCAGTCTAGTTATCTTATGTCTTATGAAGATATAGATCTATTTGAAACTGAAAAAGGAGTTAACAATTCTGGGACATTTAAATTCATATGTCATTCATGTGATAATCAGTTCTTTAAAGATTATGAATCTGAAGAAGCATTGTTAGGAGAAATTTCAGATAAAATGTTAGCTGAAATTGCTTTAAAAAATGAATTGTTGAATGTCTCTAAACGAAGTCAAGAAATAGAAATATATAACTCTTTTCCAGATAGAATAAATGATATTGAACATTTCATGAATTTGTATAGTTTAGATTTAAAAGATTATCTACAAGAAGTAAGTGTGCATAAAAGAGAAATTTTAAATGACTCTAAAGGAGCATACCAAGTCATATTTAAAGAAGTTCTTCCATTTATTGTTCCTATTGCTACACAGGTAGCTATTACACTACAACTTGATATGTATGGATATCCTGTGAATGATGTTTATAATTTTAATCCAAAAGTTAGTATGGAAGATTTGCATTTAGTGATTTTTCCTCTTAGAACATCATCTTTGATTTTAGCTTTCTATCATAAGAAAGATAAAAAATATAGAACTCTTAGGCATCAGTTTAATAGCGAAGGCTCCAAGAGAAAAAAAGAATTTTTGAATTATCTCGTATTTGCATATACAGAAAATTATTTTATTTCTAAAAAAATTTGTGAACAAATTCAAAAAAATAAGAAGCTAATTAAATTAAGTCGTGAAGTGTATCAGAATCCAAATTTTGGAAGATTTAGTGTTTTTGATTTATTTATGAAATATGAACCAGTTAAAGCAGATGAAATTCCTAACTTATTAACACAGGATTGGGCGCTTGGAGATTAAGATGAACAAGATTTGTAAAATTAGATTTAAGGGATACTCAGAAGAAGTACGAAGTAAGTTATTAAAACAGTTAGTAAAATTGGATGGTAGAATTGGTTTTAGGGGATATACAAAACAAGATATTGTTGAACGTAGTAAGGGTGTTCTGACATATAGTCCTACTAATATTTTGAATAATAAGATTGTGAATGGAAAAAATGATACTTATATTTCGCAAGCTAAATATGAAGAGTCTCCTGAAATAATGGTAAAAAAAAATCATATATTGTTTGTAAAGACAGGTTCTACCTTAGGAAAGTCATCAATAGTAAGAGAACTTACTGAGCCAGCTACAATAAATCCTCAATTAATAGTAATAAAAACGATTCATGTCGATTCAAATTATTTAGCTGTTTACTTGCTTACAGATAGTATACAAAAACAAATACTTCAAGCTAAAATTGGTGGAGCTGTTCCAACATTGACGGAAACTGAAATTGGTAAATTTGTTATTACACTTCCCTCTCTCCCTGAACAATACGCCATTGGCTCTCTTTTCCGCACACTTGACGACCTCCTTTCTAGCTACAAGGACAATCTCGCCAACTACCAATCACTCAAGGCAACCATGCTCTCCAAGATGTTTCCTAAAGCTGGACAGACCGTTCCTGAGATTCGTTTGGATGGATTTGAAGGTGAGTGGAAATTATATGAACTTAAATCAAGGGCTGAAACTATAACTAAGGGAACCACACCGAAAGATAAAAGCTGGCAAGGGGAAGTAAACTATATTAAAACCGAAAGTATAAATAGAGATACTGGCAGTTTGGTCCGGACAGCCTCTACAAGTTTAGAAGAACATTTAGGATACCTAAAACGTTCTATACTTAAAGAGGGTGATGTATTATTTTCAATTGTCGGTACTCTTGGGGTAGTTGGGATAGTTGATAAAAAAGATTTACCTGCAAATACAAATCAGCAAATTGCAATTATTAGATTGAAGAGAGACGATGATATTTTTATGTTGAATTTTTTGAAAAGTCCAAGAATAAAGTCTTTTATCAAAAGTGATTCAACAATTGGAGCACAACCCTCGCTTTCTTTATGGCAGATAGAGAAAATAAAGGTATCACTTCCCTCTTTACTCGAAGAACAACAAGCCATCGGTGACTATTTCTCAAACCTTGATCAGCTTATTTCTTCTTATCAAGAGAAAATTACTCAGCTTGAGACCTTGAAAAAGAAACTCTTGCAAGATATGTTCATCTAAAAAGTAGAATAAATGACATTTATTTACTTGACTTAAGTGTAACGAAGTTTTTAGTTTTGCAATGATAGTAGACGAAAGATACGAAATTTAAGCAAAAGTAGAGGACACACATGACATCAGTAACACAGCGTATTAAACAAATTAAGCAGCCTCGTGGTGGTTATTTGCCGGTTAAGGCTTTTACTGTGACGACGCTTGATGATGGTCAGGTTCTGAATGCTGAGGAGTCTATTGCGGCTAGTTTGGTTGGGACTGCTGTGGACTATCTTAGTCGTTTCATGGATGGGACAGCTGTTGAGGAGGCTTTTGAGATTTCCTTGCTTGGTGCTCGTGCCATGAGGATGGAGGCTAAGGCTTTTGGCCTTTTGGATGATGTTAAGGGGCTAGACGATTTGTCGATTACTAAGGCTTGTCAGTTGGCAGGTTTTGATAGCGCCTTTCGTGCTGGTCCTCTGGCTTATCGTCCAGTGGAGGAGATTGTTCCAGATCAGGCGACTATTGCTAATATTCGTATCATGGTTGAGCGTAGTTTGAGCTTTTTCAAGGCCTTTGGTCCTGTGACTGCGGATGGTTTTACTATGGAAGGGGCTTATACGGCTACCGTAACGACTGGTGATGGGGATTTCCTGACTAAAGATACCCTTTGGGACTTTAAAGTCACCACCAGCAAGCCTAATAAGGACCATACCTTGCAGCTACTGATTTACTATCTCATGGGTAGGCGTTCGATTCATCCAGAGTTTCAAACCATTGAAAAACTAGGCATTTTCAACCCACGTCAAAACACTATTTACCAACTGCCTATTTCTGAGATTTCAGATCAAGTCATCAAGGAAGTGGAAACAGTCGTGATTGGCTATTAGAACTAATAGGATAACATTCAAAAATACAAAGAAAGAAACATTATGTCAGAAACAACACAAACCTCCCAGTCGCTTTATCAAGCCCTGTGGAACTCAGCGGATGTGCTCCGCTCTAAGATGGATGCCAACGATTACAAGTCTTATCTCTTGGGCATGGTCTTTTACAAGTATTTGTCGGACAAGATGCTCTTTTTCGTGGCAGAGACCATGGAGGAAGAGACAGAGAGCTTAGAAGAGGCACTGGCGGTCTATCGTAAATACTACGAGGACGAGGAGACTCATGAGGACCTCTTGGCAGTCATCACTGATGAGATGAGCTATGCCATTCATCCTGACTTGACCTTTACGGCCTTGGTAGAGCGAGTGAATGATGGAAGCTTCCAGCTAGAGGACTTGGCTCAGGGCTTCCGTGATATTGAGCAGAGTGACGAGCTTTATGAAAACCTTTTTGAAGATATCGATCTCTACTCTAAGAAACTTGGGGCGACTCCTCAAAAGCAAAACCAGACGGTTGCGGCTGTGATGAAAGAGTTGGCTGTCTTAGATGTGGCAGGTCATGCTGGTGACATGCTTGGTGATGCTTACGAGTACTTGATTGGTCAGTTTGCGACGGATTCAGGTAAGAAAGCTGGTGAGTTCTATACACCGCAACCTGTTGCCAAGCTCATGACTCAGATTGCCTTTTTAGGACGTGAGGACAAGCAGGGCTTTACCCTTTACGATGCCACTATGGGGTCAGGCTCGCTCTTGCTTAATGCCAAACGCTATTCACGCCAACCACAGACGGTGGTTTACTTTGGTCAAGAGTTGAATACCTCAACTTATAACCTGGCACGTATGAACATGATTCTGCATGGTGTGCCGATTGAAAACCAGTTTTTACATAACGCTGATACCTTGGATGAGGATTGGCCAACTCAAGAGCCGACTAACTTTGATGGTGTTCTCATGAACCCACCTTATTCAGCTAAGTGGTCAGCCAGCTCAGGATTCATGGATGACCCTCGTTTCTCACCATTTGGGAAACTAGCACCTAAGTCTAAGGCCGATTTTGCCTTCCTCTTGCATGGTTACTATCACTTGAAACAAGACAATGGTGTTATGGCTATCGTCCTACCTCATGGGGTGCTCTTCCGTGGTAATGCTGAAGGGACTATTCGTAAGTCTTTATTGGAAGAAGGTGCTATTGATACGGTTATTGGTCTGCCGGCTAATATCTTCTTTAACACCAGTATTCCGACGACGGTTATCATTCTCAAAAAGAACCGCACCAATCGTGATGTTTACTTTATCGATGCCTCTAAGGAGTTTGATAAGGGGAAGAATCAGAATATCATGACAGATGCCCATATTGAGAAGATTCTCAATGCCTATAAGAGCCGTGAGGATATGGACAAGTTCGCCCATCTGGCTAGTTTTGAAGAGATTGTGGAAAATGACTACAACCTTAATATTCCTCGCTATGTGGATACCTTTGAGGAAGAAGAAGTGGAGCCCTTGACCGAGATTGTGGCTAAGATTAATGAGACTAATGCGACGATTGAAAGTCAGACAGCCTCCCTTCTTGACATGCTTGGCCAGCTTCATGGAACGACACCAGAAGCAGACGAAGAACTTAAGGCTTTTGTGGAAGCATTTAAGGGGTAGTTGCAAGCTTTCATTTACTTTTTCCGAATAATAGAAGTAGAGGGACCAACCCTCTATTTTTTACTAAGGAGAAGTAGATGGAAAAAAGACATAAGCATGTCTCACCGACCTTGGATATCATGGCTAAGAAGATTTTTAGCCTGCCTGAGGTGACGGTAGCATTTATTCGAGATATTTTGGATTTGGATGTTGTGGATGCTCAGATTTTGGAGGGGACACAGCTTCATAAAAAGGACTTTGATGAGGATGAGCTCTTTTCAACCTCGGTGGATGTTCGAGCCAAGTTGAATGATGGAACTGAGGTTATCATTGAGATTCAGGTGCGTAAGCAGCATTATTTTCTCAATCGTTTTCATTATTATTTGGCTAATCAGCTGGTGGAAAATGTACAACAATTACGCCAACAAGGGCAGACGCATAAGATGTATGAGCAGATGGAGCCGGTCTATGGTATAGCTATCTTGGAGAAGACCTTGTTGCCAGATGAGGAGTCCCCGATTAATACTTATTGGATGGCCAATAGTCGGACGGGGAGGCCTTTGAATGCTTACTATAAGGATGGGAAACAGCAGAACCTTCTTCAGATTGCCTTTTTAGAGTTGGATAAGTATAATAAAGATAAGCATATCAGGGATGAAGGGCGGCAGTGGCTAGAGTTCTTTGGAAATCTCCCATTTTCTAAGGCACCTAGCCGAGCGGTCACGCATGCCGATTCATTACTGGATTCATCCAGATGGACACAGGAGGAAAAGGCGATGATTGATGAACGCATACGTATTCAAGAAAATTACGACATGACCATGGAAACAGCAATTGATGAAGCGCGTGAAGAAGGCATAGAGAAAGGGTTAGAGCAGGGACTAGAGCGTGGACTTAAACAAGGGTTAGAACGAGGTCGTCATGAGGAGCGTTTAGAGTTGATTCGTAAGATGCTCTCAAAAGGCTTATCTCTAGAAGTTGTGTCAGATGTGACTGGTCTGTCGCTTGAAGAATTAGATGGTTTGTTATCGTAAGAGCCAACCGATAGGAGGAAAAGGCGATGATTGATGAACGCGTACGTATTCAAGAAAATTACGACATGACCATGGAAACAGCAATTGATGAAGCGCGTGAAGAAGGTATAGAGAAAGGGTTAGAGCAGGGACTAGAGCGAGGTCGTTATGAGGGACAACTAGAAATGATTCGTAAGATGCTGTCAAAAGGCCTATCTCTAGAAGTTGTCTCAGATGTGACTGGTCTATCGCTTGAAGAATTAGAGGGATTGTTATCGTAAAATCTAGTTAGGTTAGTTATTTTTTTGAAAAATCAGAGACAGATTATTGTCTCTTTTTTTATTTTTGGGTGTTTAACATTTGTAATACTAAAACATTCGGAAAATAATACTTTGAAGCGTAAAATTAAAAAAGACTGTCAAACGTTTGACAGCAATCTGAGAAAACAAATTTAAAACATTTTGATTGTTTTGCCTGATAACTCTTGCTAAATAAGCCTTTATGGAAATTTAGAGTTTTTTCTTTCTTACACGTGAAAGAAATCACCTTTTTGTGCGACATTTTTAGACTATAATTTAGACGTGAATGACTGAACTTTCTAATATGACAATTTTGTTAAGGCCTTGTTAAAATGGATAGCCTAGCCTTTTTTTTTACTTTTTCATCCCTTATAATTTACTTTGGTTTGTTTTTAATAAGAAAAACAACAGCATTATTAACAATCTTTAATATGAGGGAATCTTTATTTTCTTTCAAAGGACGGCTTGGTCCTAAGATAGAGAGATTGTGAAAAAAAGTATCAGGAGAATAGACTTGTTTAAAGAAAGAAAAACGAAACCAAAGTACAGCATCCGTAAATATTCTATTGGCGCAGCATCAGCCTTGATTGGCTTTATGGCTCTTGCTAATGGGCAAGCAGCTCAGGCTGATGAGGCACAATCGATTAGTGATTTGACTGATGCCTCAAATCAGGCACAGACACCTCAAACAGCCTCAAGGGCACAATTGGCGACTTCCGAACCAGCATCAGTTGAGACTGTGCAAGCGTCACAGCCTGCCAACATTGCTTCAGTTCAGCCACAGGTTACCACAGTTCAAGCATCTGAACAGACTCCGACCATTAATCAATTGGTTGAGGCAAGCAACCCTCAAACTCAAGAAACTTCAGCAAATGTCTTAACCAATGCGACTGAGAACCAAGGTCAAGGCAAGGAGTACAGCACTGATGGTTACGGTGCAAAGATGCCTTATACGACTCATGAGGCAGAGAATGCAAGTGTTGAAAATGGTGCTACAATCCAACAGTCAATGGACATGGAATCTACGGCTGTGGAAGCGACTAACCAAACTTATGTTGAGCTTCCTAAAAAGGATGCGGCAGTTACTTTCAATGTTACTGAGCCAGCCAATGCTTTGAATGTCCGTTATACAATACCTGATGGTGCATCAGGTCAGTTGGATGTGCAGGTCAATGGTTCAAGCGTTGGTAATCTTGATTTGTCATCTCACTCAGCATGGCAGTACCTTAAAGGGGACCATGAGTATGATCAAGCCATTGATGGTTCCAGTGCACGTTTTCGTTTTGATGAGACACGTCTCCTCCTCAAGGATATTCAATTGAAATCTGGTGATAAGATTTCTCTAGTTAAGAAGAAAGATGACAATGTCCCTTACGGTATTGACTTTATTGAGCTTGAACAGGCTCCAGCGCCTGTTGCCCAAGGTGAAAATAGTATCAGTATCGTGGATAAGGGTGCATCTGCCAATGATGATAGTGATGACACTGCTGCCCTACTTGCGGCTGTGGAAGAAGCTAAAGCCAGCGGAAAATCTGTCTATATTCCAGAAGGACGTTTCAATTTTGATAAACAAGTTAATATCGAAGCTGATAATCTAAAAATCTCAGGTGCCGGTGTTTGGCATACGCAACTACACTTTACAAGTGACAAACGCTATGGTGGTGGTATTGTCTTCGGTCATAATAGTAATGGCATTGAGTTGAGCAATCTTTACATGGATTCCAACTTGACGTCTCGTTATAACGAGGATGCACAGTACAAGGCTATTTCGGGAACACTTGGTAAGGATTCGAAAATTCACGACATCTGGGTTCAGCATTTTGAAGTCGGTATGTGGATTGGAGACTACGACCAGACGGGAAATATGAAGTATACGGATGGTCTTGTCGTTGAAAATGCTCGTATCCGTAATAACTTGGCTGATGGTATTAACTTTGCCCAAGGGACCAAGAATTCAACAGTTAAAAACTCTAATATCCGTGGGAATGGTGATGATGGTTTAGCTATCTGGTCAAGTATTTCAGATGGGACAAATGCCGCAGCTGAGGAAAATAATAAATTCCTCAATAACACCATTGAATCAGGATGGCGTGCGGCTGGTATCGGTATTTTTGGTGGTAAGGGGCATGAAATTTCAGGAAACCTCATCAAGGATGTCTTTGCTGGAGCAGGTATCCGTGTAAACACTGTCTTTGCAGGACACAATTTTGACCTCAATGATTCTGGAATTAAGATTCATGACAATACCATTCTACGTTCAGGGACAACTAATGACCTCTATAACCTCCATCGTGGTGCCATTGATTTCCAACAAGTTCGTGGAACAATCAAGAATGTCGATGTCTACAATAATAAACTATTGAATACCTTGGCTGATCCAGTGATTACCAAAAACTTTGAGATGGGTGACAATGGTAATGGAGAAATCCGTTTATCTAATAATACTATTGACAATAAGGCGACGATTGTTGGAGCTGTTTCAACAGTTTCTCCAACAAAGCCTGAGCCAAAGCCAGTCAATAATCCAGTCTCTGAAACTTCAGCATCAGAAACACCAAAGAGTGAGGCAAGTTCAAGCGCCCCAGTTTCAGAAGCATCAAACAGTGAAGTGGTATCCGAGACATCAGCATCAGAAACACCAAAGAGTGAGGCCGGCTCAAGCACTCCAGTTTCTGAAGCATCAACTAGTGAAGTGATCTCAGAGTCTTCAGTTTCAGAAACCCCAAAGAGTGAGGCAAGTTCAAGCACTCCAGTTTCTGAAGTATCAACTAGTGAAGTAGTTTCTGAGACATCAGCATCAGAAACACCAAAGAGTGAGGCCGGCTCAAGCACTCCAGTTTCTGAAGCATCAACTAGTGAAGTGATCTCAGAGACTTCAGTTTCAGGAACACCAAAGAGTGCGGAAAGTTCATCAGCCCCAGTTTCCGAAGTATCTAACAGTGAATTGGTTTCTGAAAATTCAGCATCAGAAACACCAAAGAGTGAGGAAAGTTCATCAGCCCCAGTTTCCGAGACTTCTAACAGTGAAGTAATCTCAGAGTCTTCAGTTTCAGAAACACCAAAGAGTGAGGTAGGTTCAAGCACTCCAGTTTCCGAAGCATCAACTAGTGAAGTAGTTTCTGAGACTTCAACATCAGAAACACCAAAGAGTGAGGCAAGCTCAACTGCTCCAGCCTCTGAGTCACCAAAGAATGAGGAAACTTCGGTAGCTTCATCTACTAGTCAGGTTGACGTAGCAATTACTTCTGACAGCCCAGAGAAATCTCCAACTTCAGAAAGTACACAAAAGGATCCGATTAGCGAGGTTTCTTCAGAAGTTATTGAAAAAGGTTCAACAAGTCAGGTCGATGTCAAACTTTCTGAAGCTCCAACAACAGCACGTACATCTGAAGTTGTCAGCATCTCGCCAAATAGTCAAGTCGCTTATAACAATGACCTAAAAATCTCTGTAACAAGCAGTCAGCTCGCCTCAGAAGCTATTCGCTTTAATTCTCTTTTGAATGAGAAGTCTGTGGATGTGATTGCAAGTAAAGTCATGGCGGTTATGGCCTATGAAACATTAGCTTCAGAAGTGGCATCACTTACAAGCTCTGAAGGTGTTGCCAAAGAGATTAGCAGTGATTTGTCAGAATTGGCGGAAAGCAAGAAGGATGACACACCTAAGAATGTCGCTCGTATTGATAAAGCAACTGAGGCAAAACAGGTGGCCAAGAGTTCTGAAAGCCAAGCTAGCACTTCAAAAGAAAAAGGTAAGTCTAATACGACAACGGTCTTCCTACTTGTCGGAGTTGCTGCAGCACTAAGTATATCTACAGTTTATCTTACAAAACAAGGTAAAAAAGCAGGTAAGTAATAGATAAGAAGCATCCATTAAATTGGGTGTTTTTGTTTTTAAGCAAGATCTAAGATACCTAATGTCATTATTCTTTATTTTTAATCATCCACTTTGATTTGGTTCTGTATAATTAAAGTGATAAGAAAAATTAAGGAGTTAAGATGATGAAAGAAAAAAGAAATAGTAGGATTTGTTTATTTGCTCTCCTTGTTTTAGTATTTACTTTAGGATTCGGATTTTCATTAGATACTAGCAAACAATCTTTGGCTGTGAGCTCTCAAGTGGTTCAAGCGGATGAGAACAATGGTATCTTGGCTTTTAATGGTCAAAAGCAGTTTGTCATGGAGGAGAAGGACCAGCTAGGACGTGCCCGCAGTGCTCATATACAGTTACAAGATAAGGACGAGCCGAAGAATAAGCGTCCCGGTAAAATAAAATATGATCCTGTAGGATGGCATAACTATAAGTTTTATTATGGTGACGGTAAATCAAAATCTTGGCTAATGAATCGAGGGCATTTGATTGGCTATCAGTTTTCTGGTGTCAATGACGAGGGCAAGAATTTAGTACCTATGACTGCCTGGTTGAATTCTGGAAATTATAAAGGAACCGACGAAGGTAATCAGTCAGGTATGCTTTATTATGAGAATCGCTTGGATAACTGGCTAGCACTCCACCCTAACTATTGGTTAGACTATAAGGTAACAGCTATCTACAGTGGAGACGAGTTGTTGCCTCGTCAAGTAGAACTTCAGTATGTTGGTATTGATGGTTCTGGAAATCTCTTGGAAATTAAACTTGGTGGAGATAAGGAGACTCTTGACAGTCAGGGAGTTACGCATGTTATCTTGGATAACCAATCACCAAATGCAGAAATCAATTATGCAGATGGGACAGCGACAAATACGGTTACTGAATTTACTGAAGCACCATCTGAGCCTAGTTCTGAGAGTTCACAGGTGACTGAACAACCAAGTTCTGAACCAGAGCCTGTGCAACCTGCACAAGAAGAAAGTCGAACAGTTTATGTGGCGCGTCATGGTACAGCAGATGTTTATTGGTATGACATCAACAGTATGCCTAGCAATACCAACAAAGCAAATGTCGTTACAATGACAGAAGCAGATG
>OGIN01000742.1_pt1 | contig 25182 bp, 9 predicted proteins | sample 1571851 | NCBI WGS metagenome assembly OGIN01 (sample SAMEA2582123, study PRJEB24529) | metagenome | biome: Human gut stool | place: China | collected 2011 | reverse complement strand
AGATTATTTCGATAAAAAGGCTGGAAAATTCATTCATTACAATACTCAAACAGTTCCGGGATTGGCTAGCGATAATATTTGGTCGGTTGTTGATGGAGGAGATGGAAAGTTGTATATGGGGCATGTGCATCATGGATTCAGTGTGTTGTCTCTTAAAGATAAAAAAGTAAAGAACTTTATGTATGATCCTGAAGATCCGGTCAGTTTGCCAGGTAATGGGGTAACTTGCATTTATAAGGACTTAAGCGGTAATATTTGGCTGGGAACAGACCGGGGGCTGGCACTGTTCAATCCGGAAGCTGAAAATTTTATCCATTTTCATCATAGTGAGGATGGGGTTCCTCATACCGTATTTGATATCAGACAATTTGATGGGAATAAACTTTGGATTGCCATGGAATTTGGAGGAATAGCCATTTTGGATTTAACGCAACGTATGTTTCTTTCTCCTGACCAAGTGCGTTTTCAATATATAAAGGAAGGGGATGATGAATACAGTCTCTCTAATTCTACTGTACGTTGTTTGTTTCAGGACTCCTTTAAAAATGTATGGGCTGGTATGTGGGGAGGTGGAATTAATTTTCTTAGCCATGAATCTTCCTATTTTAATGTTTATAGTTATTCTCCTATCCAGCATTCGGGTAGTAGCCTGAATAATAAGACAGCAAGTAGTGTATGCGTAGCAAGGGATGGAAAGTTATGGATCGGAACCGATGGGGGAGGCATCAATGTATTTGATAAAGGCAAGCGGGTGGCGGTTTATAAAGAAGAAACCGGTGATTTGACTGATAATTCCATACAGGCTGCACTTTGTGATTCGGAAGGAAACCTTTGGTTTGGATCGTTTATGGGAGGAGTGGATTTTTATGATGTGAAAAAGAAAAGTTTTCACCAGATTTTTCCTAAAGATAAAACAGGGGAAGATGTGCGTGCACTGTATGAAGATGCAGAATATGTATGGATAGGAACTAGTAATGGCATCTATAAGGTACGCTTGCATGATAAAGGCATTGCAGATCATTATACAGTAGAGAATAATCTGGTGAGATGTATCTCGAAAGATAATCTTAATCGTTTATGGATTGGTACTTTCGGAGGAGGATTAGGGGTTTTTGATGAACATTTTCAGTGCGTTAAACTTTTTAACGTGACTTCTCTTTTTCCCTCTAATACTATCAATACTGTTTATATGGATAGTCAGAACAGAATGTGGATAGGAACGGGAGAAGGTCTGGTTTGTTTTCCATCCTCTCAGAGTTGGGACTATAAAGTATATCGCAGTGAGGAGGGTTTGTCCAATGTCCATATACGTGCCATTACGGAAGATAATCATGGAAATATATGGGTGAGCACCAATAAAGGGATAAGTTGCTATATTGCGGTTAAGAATAGCTTTTATAATTATGGGCGATGGGATGGAGTTCCTATTGTTGGTTTTATGAGTGGTAGTGTTACTCATGATTATGATGGCAATATTTACTTTGGCTCTTTAAATGGATTATGTCGTTTTAATCCTGAAATGGTATTGGCAAAGCGTGAAGCTCCTTCAGCTATTATGACAGGCTTGAGAATATTTGTACCAATATCGGAAAGAAAAAGTGAGGAAAAGATGATAGAACTTCATGGATGTCCTGCAGTACGTTTAAGCTATATGCAAAATAACTTCAGCGTCACCTTCAATATACAGAATTATGCCTTGGCCGATCAAGTGGAATATGCTTATATGTTGAAAGGGTTGGAAAATTCATGGTATACAGTAACCGATCCTAATAATGTGACTTTCCGTAATATACCTCCGGGAAATTATTGTTTTCAGGTAAAGACAAGAATACGGAATCAGGAATGGGCGGATGAGATAGCTTCTCTGGATATCCGTATTGACCCGCCTGTATGGCTTACGTGGTGGGCCAAGTTATTTTATATTCTTTCGGGTGTTTCTGTCCTGTATTTTATTCTTCATGCCTATAAAAAGAAACTGGATATGGAGTCTCTCTATGAGTTGGAGAAGAAAAATCATGAGCAGGAACAGGAGCTGAATAATGAGCGTTTACGTTTCTATACCAATATCACACATGAGTTGCGTACCCCTTTGACGTTGATTCTGGGACCGTTGGAAGATATGCAGAAAAGTAATTCTTTATCAGGGAAAGATTCACAGAAAATATCGGTTATCCATCAAAGCGCCATCCGGTTGTTGAACCTGATTAATCAGATACTGGAGTTCAGAAAAACGGAAACCCAAAACAAGAAATTATGTGTAAGTCGTGACAATCTGGCAGCCCTTGTACACGAGATCGGACTGAAGTATAAGGAATTGAACCGGAAACCTGAGATTGATTTCTGTCTTGAGATTGAGCAGGAAGATATGTCTTTGTTTTTTGATAAGGAGGTAGTAACGATTATACTGGATAATTTGATCTCCAATGCTATAAAATATACAGAGAAAGGAACTATAACTTTAGGATTACATCAGGTGGTCCGGAATAATATACACCATACGGAAATCAGTGTGAGTGACACCGGTTTCGGTATTGCTCCCGATGCATTGCCTCATATTTTTGACCGTTATTATCAAGAGGGAAGCGAACATCAGGCTTCAGGAACAGGTATTGGTCTGGCTCTGGTAAAGAACCTGGTAGTTTTGCATGAGGGGGAGATCAGGGTTGAAAGTTCTTTGAATGTGGGAAGTACTTTTTATGTCAGTCTGCTGACGGATAACACGTATCCTCATGTGCTGCATGCTGACTCGACGGAGAAAACTTCCGATGAAAAGGACGAAAAAGAAGAAAATATAGAACCTGTGCATAGTGGTAAGCGTATTCTGCTGATAGTGGAAGATAATAGGGACATCTGTGATTATATTGTAGAATCTTTCTCGGACGATTTTGAAGTGAGGACTGCCGCCAATGGTGAACAAGGTTTGGAACAAGCGTTGGGCTGCATTCCTGATATTATAGTCAGTGATATCATGATGCCGGTGATGAACGGTATCGTGATGTGCCGGAAATTGAAAGAAGACTTGCGTACCAGCCATATTCCCATTATTTTGCTGACGGCAAAGGATTCTTTGCAAGATAAGGAAGAAGGGTATCAAGTAGGTGCTGACTCTTATCTGACAAAGCCTTTCAGTGCTACTTTGTTGCATAGCCGTATCCATAATTTGCTTGAATCCCGCAAGTTGTTGGCAGAGCGTTTTAATACGAATTCCATACTCATTGACAAACGTGCGGCAGTAACCGAGTCTATGAATAAATTGGATAATGAGTTCCTTGAGAAGATTAACAAGCTGATTGAAGATCGTCTTTCTTCTGAGAAAATTGATATCGGTTATTTGTCGGACGCCATGTGTATGAGTAATTCTACCCTATATCGGAAGATGAAGGCATTGACCGGACTTTCCACCAATGAATATATCCGCAAAATAAAGATGCAATATGCGGAACGTCTGTTATTAGAAGGGAAATACAATATTTCAGAGGTTGCATTCAAGGTGGGAATTAACAGTACGGTCTATTTCCGTCAGTGTTTTAAAGATGAATTCGGTATGGCTCCTTCTGATTATCTGAAAAAGATAAAACCGGAATAGAGTGGTTGTGTAAGCCGTTTCTTCCATATAGTTAAGCTTTTTTTTACAGTCATCTGCTACAGACTCCGCCAGTGGACTGTAAGGTCTGCTTGGGTGGACTATACAGTCTGCTGCAATGGACTCTACGGTCCATTGAGGGAGTCTGTAGTAGGTAACCGTAAGAAAAGGCTTAATTGTAGGCAAGAAAAGCCTTAGTTAATAGGGAGATTGGACTTTGAAGGAAAGTTGCTGTTTCTCAATTTGTATGTTTATAAATGATTGTAGAATGCTTTCACCGTTTCCCATTTATAATAAGGAGCAATAGGGCTGTCAATGGGTAATTTGACTTCATTTTCATTATGTAGCAATTTTACAATAACTTCTCCTTGTTTATTCTTGAAAAAGATTAATTGAAGGTTGGCTCCCATAGGTGAAACACGGAAATCTTGCCAGGCCAGGTAATATCGGTCGGGATCTGTTTCTTGATTGGAGCATCCTTCTACTTGCATGAGTGCCAACAGACGGATCAGGTTGGTATCATGTCCGAAACGGAGGGTGGCGCAAGGAGTTCCTTCACGGATGGCGCGGTCGGCACTTTCTATAATATTCTTCAATAAAGATTTTGCACTCTCGGGGGCTGCTCCCTGATTGACGGGAGCATTGGCATTGCAAATATACATCCGATAATTCACAGACTGCCAGATACCGAATAATTCTTCTTTTTCAAACAAATCATAAAAGGATAGAGGCAACTCTACATCTTGCATGTCGGAAGCAATCCAATAAAGTCCCATCATGAGCTCGCGGGGATTCCTGACTTCTTTGGGATTTTTGAAAAGTGAAGTGATTAAACGTTCCGGATGAATATGATTTTCTTCGAATGTATGGAAAGCTGTTCTCCATGGCGCACTTGCCGAACCCAGCTTTTCGGCTTCGGGTGAAGTATAGGCAATGTAGTCCATGTGTCTTTGGTTGGCTTCGCGGGTGATCTGGAGGGAGGGGTTTAGTTCTTTCAGTTGTTCTGTGAATGCGGACATGCTCATGATACAACGTACGGAAACGCTCGAACGTGCTGATACGTTGGTGCTGTCCCGGAATATATGGGGATATTGTTGATAAAGCCGTTTGGCAATGGCTTTATGTTGTCGTTCTCCTAATGGGGTCAGGTTTCCTCCGCGCCCACGGGCATTTTCCCATACTTTCTGGAGTCTGAGCCTCACATCTTCACCTAAATCGGTAAGTCCTGATTTATTGTGAAACGTATCAAAGACACGAATGACTTCTAGATAACGTTCGTCCGAAGTCATCCAGCGGGACCCATGGCGTCCGTAATGGCTGACGTAGAAAGGACTGTAACCTTCGGGTACTGGAGTTTGTATGCCGTTTGGTGTGGGATAAGCATAATAGATGCTACCCATTTTTTCCGGGCTTTGGATGATTTCTTCTTTCAGATTGTGTGCGGGGAGATCTATGGGAGCTACTTTCCAATTGATGCCGAGCGGATTATTTTGTATTTCCCATATCAGAGGGAAATCCGGATTATCCATAATCCACATTTCGCATCCGTCTACTGAGTCGTTTACATGCAGTAAGGAATAGCCCATAGCTTGTGACTTGGTATCAGCCAGTTGGTATTCTGTCTGATTATAATGAAATGCCTTTTGGCTTTTCAATTCCTGAAAAGCGGTTGCTGAAAGTAGGGCAAAGGTTTCTTGAATGGAGAGACAGATATGCTGTCCGTCTTCCGGCTGTAAGAAGCTTAGTCTGACCGCCGTTTTTAAAGCTTCTTGGGGCATGGCGTAGCTGCCTGATTGCCATCGGGTGTTTCTTTCAATTCCCCAATGCAGATAAAGGGTGTCGTTGGACTGATTGAAAGTAAATTGGTACTTTCGGGTTTGTCCATGCAGTTTGAATACAAATAACAGAGGGTTGGTAATGATATCTTGTGCCATTACATTTCCCATCAGGTTGCCGATAAGCAGAAAGCATATAAAAAGTTTTTTCTTCATCGTATGTTACTCTTTAGGTTCAGGAAATAGCTTGCTCCCCCAGTTACCGGGACTGGGGCCCATTTTTAAAACCAACTCGCCTCCTTTGATGATATCATTATGGCGGATGGCGGAATATGGATAATTCTTTCCATTTAATAATATCGACCGGATATACTTGTTCTTTTCGGAAAGCCCTTCGGCTTTGATCGTGAATGTTTTGCCTTCCTGTAAATGGAAACGACTCTCTGTCAGTAGAGGGGTATGGATTAAATAATAGTCTTGTCCGGCATTGGGGTACAACCCCATCATGTGGAATACCAACCACGATGACATGGCTCCGGAGTCATCATTTCCGGGAAGACCGGCAGAACCGTCATTATAGTTCTTCTGGATAATTTCATGGATGCGGTCGCCGCTTTTATCCGGACGCCCTACCCAGTGGTATAGGCAGGGAGTGAGGAAGGAGGGTTCATTATTCACATTGAAGAAACCCTTGTCAAAGAAAATATCCAGCCGTTCGTCAAACTTCTCTTTTCCGCCACATTGTTCAATGAGTCCGGGTACGTCATGCGGAATGCTGAGTGAATATTCCCAGGAGGAGGCTTCATAAAAGAACATGTTCCACCAAGGAGTATACCAAGGACCTTCAAAGGTAACGGGAGTATATGTGAAGGTGGGTTTCTGGATATGGGAGTTTCCGAAAGGTATTTTGTCTAACCAGTTTCCTTCTTTATCCCGGGGAAGTATGAATCCTTTGACTCCTGCATGTTCATAATCGGCCCGCCACAAGTTCTTCCAGTTGGAAGATTGTTTCAAGTATTGCTGGTACAAGTCTGTCTTGCCTAGTCCTTTTGCTACTAAGGCTATGGTATAATCACAATAGGAGTATTCTATTGTGCGGTTTCCGGCTCGGGGAATACCGTATGGAATATATCCCAATTCCAGATAAGGAATCAGTCCGCCTCTTCCCTCCGCTTCTTCGTTACCTCCGGGCGGTATGGTCGCATCTTTCAGCATAGCTTCCAAAGCCAGATGGTAATCTATGTTTGGTAGTCCTTTTACAAATGCATCGGCTATAACAATTTCGGCGTTGGAGCCGCCTTGTGTCCGTCCGTTACAATTTCCGCTTCGTGCATCAGGCATGTAGCCGTCCCGTTTATAGATATTGATCAGTGAACGTACAATGTCTGTTTCTCTTTGAGGGTCAATCAGTGTGATAAGTGGAGTTGAGGTGCGGTAGGTGTCCCAGATAGCATAAAAATCATCATAATAAGGTTCCGGATCACTCCATAATGGATTTTCACCGGTACGGTCTACAGGCATTAACATGGTATGATAGATACCGGTATAAAACATACGCTTATATTTTTCGGGTGTATTTGAGGCTATATCAATGCGTTGCAATAAGTTTTCCCATTGTGCCAATAAGGCTTGCCGGGTGTCCTCAAATGACCAATGAGGTATTTCGTTCCATACATTCTCTCTGGCTTTGAGAGAACTGATAAATGAAATTCCGATTTTCAGTTGAATGGTATTTGCAGAAGAAGGGAAACGCAACAAAGCTCCGGTTTTTTGTTGGGAGTCTGGCTGGTATCGTTCATTGCTGATCTGGCTTCCTTTCCATGTGGCCGTTTGTACAAAGGGATGGTCGGTTACTGCATAAAAATAAACGGTGTAGGCACGTCCGTTATTCCAACCTCCGCGAATACGGGTATATCCCATTACTTCGTGATCGGATATGATTTGAATTTCCGAACCTACAAATTGTTGTGCTTCGCGGGCATCGGGGGTCGGTTGTTCACCCAGGAAGAAGCCGGCGTCAACCAACAGGGATTTTAAGGAATCTTCGGGATAGGTGAATCGGTAGAATGAGGCGCGTGGAGCAGTTGTTATTTCAGTATATATGCCTGTTCTCTGGAATTCGGTAGCATAATAGCCCAAGCGGATTGTTTCATCTTTGCGATAGTCTATATGATTGAGCTGATCCATACCTTTGCCAAAAGGCATGACAAGTATGTTGCCATATTTAGGACCTCCTCCTGTCCCGCTGACGTGTACTTGGGAGAACCCGTTAACTTGTTCGGGCATAGGCAGCCAACCACTATTGGGATGGACAGTGCAATCGGGCGATGGTTTCACCATACCATAAGGGCAGGAGGGGCCGATAAATACCCGTCCCAGTCCTTCCGAACCGATTCTGGGATCTACGTAATCAGAAAGTCTGGCTTCCTGTGCCGCGACCGTCACGGGCAGCAGCAGGAAGACCAGTCTTAACAAAGAAACTTTGAATGGAATGTGGGTCATAATTATTTCTTGTTTATTTTTACACGTATTGTATTCTTCTCTTTGATATCTCCTCCGGCTTGTGTCAATTGAGGGAAGGCCCAATAAATGTTACAGCCGGTAATCCGAATATCCGAAGCGGTGTCCAGATAGAAAGCATAAGTCTTGTCATATACAAAACCATCTCCGTTACAAGGACGTTTGTCATACACACCGCCTTCATAACCGGTACGTTTTAACAACTTGACATCTATTTCATCAAAATAGATATGGTGCACCTTCTCCGGAGTGTCTCCCCCTACGAAAATGCCGTTTTCACTAGTGCATTTAATCTGATTGAAGAAAATGTTGCTGACTTCTCCCGAGTGTCCTTTCGTTGCACCTTTGGGGAAACGCCAGCCTGCATCTTTATGATTGCCTACGGCACGAGGGTATGAGGTGACATAGATAGGTTCCGCTTTACCCCACCATACATCAGAATAGAACATACAGTCTACTAATATATTGGAGAAAATGATATTGCTCACAGTACCTTCATCCCGGTTTTGTATGCCGATGCCCCGGTTGCTGTTTTTGATAATGCAATTATTGAATAATACATTCTCAATTTTATCCATATTTTCCGAGCCAATCTTGATGGCGCATGAGCGTGAAGTCATGACACAATTAGTCACTACAATATCTTCGCAAGAGCCATATTCTTCAAATTCCCGACGATTCTTCAGGCAAATGCAGTCATCGCCCGATTCAATGAAGCAGTTCGCTATACGTACTTTTTTGGAGTGATCCACATCAATACCGTCACCGTTGCGTATTTTTAGATTATTCAATAAAGAGATGCCGTCAATCAAGGCATCGTAACAGCCTATCAGGTGTATTGTCCAATAGGCGCTGTTCCGAATCGTGATGTCACGGATAACGGTCTTCTCCGCATTGATAAGGGTAAGCACATGTGGGCGTGGGTCAAAATCAGTGACGGGCTTCAGCTCGTAGGAATCATCCAGCTCTTTGCCTATGAAGGCGATTCCGTTTCCGTCTATTTCTCCTGTACCGGTAATGGATATTTGTTTTAAGTCTTTTCCACTGATCCACATCATTCCTTCGCCACGGTTTTCGCGGAATGCGCTTTTTGTATAGATGCTTTCATCGGGGTTGGCCAGCAATCGGGAGTTGGGTTCCAGATGAAGGTTCACATAGGATTTCAAATATAGCGGGCCGCATAGAAAGGTGTGTCCGGCAGGAATGATTACGGTTCCGCCACCGGCAGCGGAACAGGCATTGATGGCGCGTTGTATAGCGGCGGCATCATCTGTTTGTCCGTCTCCTTTGGCTCCATAGGTCATGATGTCGTACGTGTTCCCTTGATGGGAAATACTGCATCCTGTCACAAACAACAGGAGGCAGCATAAGAGGCTGATGATAGTTTGATTCTTCATATGGATTGTTTTTTATTTTTTGTACTTATTTCATATTGTCGGGAGGCAGGCTGAGGGCGGATGCTCCCCAGTTTGTATTAGGGTTCGGGCCCATCTGGAACTCTAATGTTCCTCCCTGTATTATATCTTGGTGTGTAAAGTAATTCTTGTCATATTCTTTTCCGTTTAGTTTTGCTGACTGGATATATATATTTTTTTTGTTGGCGTTGTGGGCTAATATGGTGAATGTCTTTCCGTTTTCCAAGCGGATGCTCATCCGGGGAAAAGAAGGACTTCCTATTATATAATAAGGTGTACCGGGACATACCGGATAGAATCCCATAGCAGAAAATACATACCAGGCAGACATCTGTCCTGCATCATCATTACCTGACAGACCACCGGGAGCATTCAGATATTCTGTTTTCATAATATGACGTACCTCCCGTTGGGTTTTCCAAGGTTGTCCGGCATAGTTGAAGAGGTAGGCTATCTGATGACAAGGTTCGTTGCCGTGCCAGTAGCGGTGTTCGCTGAACATGGAATCCAGTTTGGCAATGTATTTTTCTTTTCCGCCCATACATTCCATCAGTCCGTATATATCATGGGGGGCATACCAAGTATAGTGGCAGGGAGCTCCTTCGGTGATGAAGCGGGTGAAAGAAAAGGCGTTACCGGTATCGGTGAGGAAACTTCCGTCAGCATATCTGCCTTGGGCATATCCGGTGCCAGGGTTTATTACGTTACGGTAATATCGTGCACGTATCATTAATGTATCATAAAGTCCTGCTTTTTGTGGATCAGGAAAGTAATCATCTGATGTTTCCAACTTTTGCAGGACTTGGGCCAATACGAAATCATCGTATGCATATTCTAAAGTACGTGACACTTGTTCGCAGGTATGAAAGGCTTCCGGTACGCTGTCTTCCAAAGGAATGTATCCATATTTCAGATAAGAATTCAAAGCACGCCGTCCCATTCCGTTTTTATATTCTTCATAGGTGGCGGGAGTCCTGAATGCGTTCCGGAGCATTCCTTCGCAAGCTTTGTTGATATCAAAATTACGGATTCCTTTGATATAGGCATCTCCCAGTGCGGAGATGCAATGATCGCCTATCATGGCTGCGGTATAACTGTTCCAACAAGGAAATATAGGCAGCCAGCCGCCTTGTTCATATTTGTCCACCAATGATTGCATCATGTCTCCGGCTTTCTTTGGGGTTAGGATATTGACTAAAGGATGGAGAGCACGGTAAGTATCCCACATACTGTAATCTTCATAGTAATTTCTACCGTTGGCTGATTGTCTGAACGGGTGTCCTGTGGAAAAAGAAGGATAGCGCCCGTCTACATCATTGAATGTACGTGGCAGGAATGAGGCACGGTAGAGTGCTCCGTAAAATTTCTCTTTATCGTTTCGGTTGTTTGTCTGTACTGTAACTTGTGAAAGCCTTTGTTCCCAGATGGAGTTCAGTTCCTGTCGGGTGCGGTCAAAATCCCAATGAGGTATCTCGGTGTCCAGATTCTTTTGAGCGCCTTCCATGTCAGTAAAAGAGGAAGCGGCTTTGATTAATATGGGTCCTTCTGAGTGTATTTTGAACCGGAGATATGCACCTATACCTGTTCCATCGGCTATCTGTCGTTGTCCGGCGAAGAGACTGTCATACCGGAATGTACCATATTCCTCTATTTCATTTTGATATTCAATGACAAAGTACCCGTTGTATCCGGCGGGAGCTCCCCAGCCTTGATAGATACGGTGTACGGGATTGTATCCGCGTATCTGTTTTTTTATAGTATCGATTTCAATATATCCTTCTCCTTCATCGCTGTTAGGATTGACTATGAGATAAGCATCTTCCGGTTGGTTATAAGTGAATCGGAAAATGGCTGAACGGGAACGTCCGGTCATTTCTGCAAAAATGGAATAATCTTTGAGAAGGACGGAGTAATAGGCAGGCGTTGCTGTTTCTTCTTGGTGAGAGAACAGGCTTCCTCGGTCTTGGGGAAGATATTTCAGTGTACCCGATACAGGCATCAAGGTCATGGAACCGTAATCTTGTGTACACCCTCCGACAATCCAATGTGAATTGCGGAACCCCTGTATCTTCTTATCTTTGTAATAATAGGGAGCCTTGCATTTTATTTCTGTATCTTGTGTCTGGGGAGTCCAAAAGTTCATTCCGTTGGGCTCTAGGACGGCAGGCAGCGTCTGTCCGTACTCTTCGGTATTTTTGCCGAAAAGTCCTGCGGTATGGGTTACGCTCGGTGCAGTTCCCGTACGGGTATCTACATAGGACAATAGGGATTCTTCCTGATGTCCGGTGCAAGACATGAACAGGCTACATAGAATCAGCAGATAAGATAGGGTACTTTTCATGGCTCTTCTTGGAAAAGGGTTATTTTTTAATCTCCTGACGGAGCATTTTTATAAAGAGTTCCGGCCGGTCCAGATTGACTAAATCGGGATGGGCTTCAATCGCTTTTTTATATTCTTTTTCACTCGCATTCTGAATAGCAGCCATTATCTTGATATGATTGCTTTTGCAGAATTCTTTGAATTGAGGGGTGATATTGAGGATATCTGTTTCTACATAGGCCGGGGTGCATATTTTCATCCATTTCTCCAGAGCCGCTATATTGGAGGCATTTACTTTAATCTTCATTTCCGGAGCGATTCTGATAAATTCTTTCAGCATTTCAGAGTCTGCAAACCAGAAGAAGCTTTTATTTTCATATCCTTTTTGGCGTACTAATATAACCAAATCTTTTATCGGAGTTCCTCGTTTTACATCAAAAAAAATGTGTGCCTTTCCTTGTAGGGTGTCTAGCATTTCGGCTATACGGGGTACGTGAATGCCGGTAAATCGAGAACTGAACCAACTGCCGGCGTCTAATTTTTCAATATCTTTGGATAGCATATCTTGAATGGGACCTTTACCGTTGGTAGTACGGTCCAAAGTTTCATCGTGCAGATTATAAAGTATATTGTCTTTACTTTTGCGCACATCCACTTCTATCCAGCCGGCTCCATGTTCCAATGCAGCTAGAGCTGATGGAATGGTGTTTTCCGGCGCTATATGGTTCGCTCCTCTGTGTACTACGATTTCGATAGAGTCCTGGTACATCATTTTTTGGGCATATATAGGAGATGGGAATAATGCCAAGATAGATGTCGCAATATGAAGCAATAAGATTTGATGAAGTTTCATGAATTATTTTTTGCTTAAAGGTTTTTATAAGAGCTTGCTGTAACAAGCCCTTATAAAAACTTATTTAATTTATTAATAACCGTAATTTTGCTTCCAGTTGGTGTTTGAATTCATCAAGCCGACAGATACAGGGAAGATCCTACGCCATTTTTCGGTTTGAGCTTCCGGATGATATTGATTTTTATATCCCCAGTCGTCTTCGAACTTTCCAAAACGGATTAGATCATTACGTCGCCATGTCTCTGCATAAAATTCACGGCCACGCTCTTCAAGTAACTCGTTTAATGAAGGAGTATGCTCTAATAATGGAGCGTTACAATAGCTGCGTATTTGGTTGAATAGGGATTGTGGCGTGTCGCCGTTAGTGGCTGTTGCCCCCCGTAGAATAGCTTCTGCTTTCATCAGCAGAATATCTGCATAACGGAAGATAGGTACATCATTGCTTTGATTGCGGTTATAGAGGTTATAATCGTCTGCTTGAATAGCCCATTTGATGCATCGGTATCCCTGGCACCATGCGTTCAAGTCATTTCCAAGATCCATTTGGTCATTCAAGATGGTGATGTTCTTGGTGAGGACAACTTGTTGTCCGTTGTATATATAAGGTTCTGTTCCCATTGTATGTGTGCTGATGTCATAATAGTTGATCGCACCTTTCATGATGATCTCATTGCGTTCATCTCCTTCCAGGCAAAAACGGTCTGCCGCCTCGGGAGTAACGATGAAAATGCCTCCGGCATTTTGGGATAGTGTTATGCCGAACAGTCCTTTACCGTCCGCACCATCATTGTTGAATTTAGGCCAGAATTGGAAACGGGCGTAAGTATTGGCTCTGGTTGATGTTTCATTATTTTGGTATGGCATTGCATAGATGAAATCCTTAATCTGATAGCCGTTGTCTGGCATGAATTTCTTGCGATAACCATCACTGAGATCGAAATGACCGGAGGCGATGATATCATCGCAATATTTTATGACATCATTCAATTTGGAATTAGTCATGCTTGGATCATAAGTAGCTACATCATCACAGGTATAAACAGCCCAGTTTATATAGAGTTTGGCAAGGAGAGCCTCAGCCATCCATTTGGTTGGTTTGCCATAAGTGGAAGCATCAACATCTTCTTTTAAACCGCCAGAAGCCAAAGCACGGAGCAGGTCGCTTTCGATAAATTTTGTAATTTCGGAACGGGGAGAACGGTCGATAGCTTCAGAATCGCCGATCAAGTGGTCTAATTTGGGAGTTGCTCCGAATGTATCCATAAAAATAAAATGATAGAAAGCACGCATGGCAAGTGCCGGAGCAATCAAGGCTTCCTGTTCGGCATTGTTTTCATCTTCTCCACCCAAGTCAAAAATTGCTTGGTTGCATTTTGTGATTGCAGCCGGAATATCACCAGCCCAGTCCACGTGTGCGTCGCCTGGAAGGCTGGCGTGAAGAGAGGAATGGATATAGTTGCCGCCATCATACCAGTTACCACCAAATGTTACTGCCATGAACTCATCGGAAGACAGCAGGGCAGCTTCCATATAACGACGTCCTAATGCTCCGCCGAATCCATAATACAAACCTGCCATTTTAGCTTCCTTGGCAATTTCGGAATCCGGGTATTCTGTATAAGTGGATTTAAGATCCACATCTAGATCTGTGCAGGAGGAGAAGGTGAACAGACCACCTACCAGCCAGGTTGTTAATTTTATGCTATTTTTCATATCAGTTTTCAATTATATGGTTAGAAATTCATGTTTACACCGATCATAAATGAACGGGTACGCGGATAGTAATTGGTGCGTCTGTCCATACCCGGTTCCAAGCCTCCAAGGTTGATTTCCGGATCACGACCGGAGTAACCGGTAATGGTGAATACATTATTACAAGTAGCGTATAGCTTGAGCGAGTTTATCCAGTTACCAATTTTGCCGAAAGTATATCCCAATGAAACCGAGGACAGACGGAAATAACTACCGTTCTCTATCCAGCGATTGGATGGTGCTTGAGATTGTGTGTCTGTAGCACGATGTTCGGTAGCTACGCTTTTTAATACATTGCGGCCTTCTTTCACAAAAGAAACATTAGAGTATTGTTCTGCAGTGGCGTTGTAGATATCTTGTCCAAAAACACCAGTAAAGAATAAATCGAGATTCCAGTTCTTGTATTGGAAGTTATTGCTCCAGCCTAAATTTAAATCAGGTTGTGCGCAGCCGGTAATAGTACGGTCTCTATCAGTTTCAGGATCTGTGGTCGTTTCGCCTGTACGTTCACCCGTTTCAGGATCGTGTACATAAAAGATGGATACTCCTTGGTTATTGTAGCCGGCCCATTCGTAGGTGTAGAAGGTGCCGATAGGATGTCCTTCCATGATGCGCTGTACGTCTGCATTTGAAGAATAACCTGCGATTTCAGGATCGGCTGCACGGATATAATCTACGGAATATTCGCTGTTGGATATACTTTCTACGTTATTTTTATTATGAGATAAGTTCAAACTGGTTTGCCAAGAGAAATTTTTTGTTTGTATGGGAGTGGCATTAATGGTAAATTCAATACCTTTATTGCTGATATCTCCCACATTGGCCGGCATGGTTCCGAAAGGATAGCGGTTTGTGGAAACCTCGTAAGTGTATATCAGGTCGCTGGTACGCTTGTCATAGTATTCGATGGTTCCTCCTAATCTGCCTCCAAAGAAGCTGAAGTCCAGCCCGATGTTCAACATGGCTGTACGTTCCCATTTTAGGTCTGGATTGGCATTTGAGGCGGCTGCCAGGGTATGGTAACTATTCTGTGTGCCATTGGCGTTTGTATAGTTGAACCAACCTGAAGTACTGTAAGTCTGGATAGCCGAATAAGCTCCGAATCCGAGTGAGTTACCACTAACACCATAACCAACACGGAACTTCAAGTCATCGAAAACATTTAAATCTTTGATGAACTTTTCTTCGCTCATACGCCATGCCAACGATGCAGATGGAAAAGTTCCCCAACGGTTGTTCTTTCCAAAGGCAGAGGAGCCGTCACGGCGAATTGTTGCTTGAAGCAGGTATTTGCTGTTGAAGGAGTAGTTGATACGTCCATAAAATGAGATCATACGTAAAGTTTCCAAATGACCGTTATTATTGCTGGTGATACCGCCATTCTGCCAATCCATTTTATTGGCAAGGTTCAGATTATAAAAAGTGGTGTTATCATTGTAAAAGTCGTAGACATCCAGACCGAAACTGTCATTGTCATCATTCTGTTCCCATGAATAACCGGCCATCAGGCCCAGTTTGTGGATATTGGCGAATGTATGATCATAGTTTATGTATGTTTCAAGAATTTTTTTCTTGTTTTCTGTTGCAATACGTTTAGCTTCGCCATTTCGGGTGTTATATTGGGATTTGCTGGTATGGTATTCGTTCCATATATATTGTTCGTCTTGATAGGAAAGACTTAAGTTCCATTTTAAGTCCTTAGTGATATCTAAAGTACCTTTGGCTGTTCCTTGAAGGAGTTTCTTGTTGTTTTCAAAAGTATCTTCATTGATCATGGATACAGGATTGAAGTTTTGGGAGATAGTTTTGTCGCTATACCAAGAACCGTCTGCGTTGTTGACAGGAACTAGTGGAGAATAATAATTCATGGCGTCGAATACGGATTGGCCATCTTTGGCGGAATCAACGGTGGTACCTTTTGATTGTGCGGCATTCACGTTAAAGGCTAAGGTGAGCCGATCATTCAGTGCTTTGGTTTGCAAAAATGCGCGGCCGCCGAAACGCTCGAAATCTGTACCACGTACGATACCTTGTTTGTTTTGATAACTCATGCTGGCACTGTATTGAGTCTTTTCTGAACCGCCATTGATAGAAACGTTATGGTTATGACTGATTGCTGTGCGCAGTACTTCATCGTTCCAATTGGTGTTTGCTCCTTTGTCATTCGGAAGAGTGATGTTATTTTCCTTGGCATAGGTGCGGAGTTCGTCGGCAGTCATCATATCCAAACGCTTGGCAATGTTGTCAAATGCAAGATATGCGCTGTAGTTTACAGAAGTGTGCTCACTTTTACTACCTTTTTTGGTGGTAATCAAAATTACACCGTTAGCAGCCTTGGAGCCATAAATAGCTGTTGCAGAAGCGTCACGAAGTACGTCAATGCTTTCAATATCTTCGGGAGCAATCAGACTTAATGACATACCGGGAATACCGTCAATAACATAATAAGGTTCCATTGCCGCACCGGTACGCAGAGAGGAAGCCCCACGTAAAGAGATAGAAGCAGTACCAGAAGTCGGATCGCTGCTTTGTACTACCGTCAAACCAGGGACTTTACCTTGCAGCAACTGTCCAGGGTCAGAATAAACTCCTACATTCAGTTTGTCTGCTTTCACAGTGGTAATGGAGCTGGTTACATCCTTACGACTCATGCTGCCATAACCTACTACCACAACTTCATCTAATGTTTTAGAATCTTCTTCCATAATAATCTTCAAAGAAGATCCTTTTACTGTAATTTCCTGGGTAGTGTAACCCACGTAAGAGAATACGAGTGTCTTTCCTTGTGCTACATTCAGTGTAAACTGTCCGTTAAAGTCAGTGATAACACCGTTGGTAGTACCTTTTTCGACTACATTCACTCCGATAAGGGGTTCTCCGGTTTTGTCTGTGACAATACCGTTAACTTGATTTTGAGCAAATGCCAGTGTACTGTTTAATAGGAGTAATGCAAAGACTACTATCTGTGCAAATGTCCTTTGGGTTAGAGATTGTACGTTTAGCATAGAATTTAATTTTGGTTTTGATTAATATGTTCTTGTTTAATACTGTATAGTTCTCTATATATTGTGAATCTGTTGTTACAGTTTGATGTATATTTTCTTAAGATATAGCGGATAACCGATACACCCCAAAAACAGAGTGAAAACGAGGGCGTAGACGGCTGAGGCAAGGTAGGTGTCGGTTATTCCTGAATGAATGGCTGTATAGGCTGCCGCTTTCCATCCGGTACTTCCCATCATAATGGCAAGTACTTCGCTCAATACATAGAGGAATAGGGGGTTGACGCCGAAGATGATGAAGAAGCGGCACCATTTTTGTTTATTCCTTATGTCTATATAATACATTAGTGTGGCAAGTGACATGGAAGCCGCTCCGCAGGTCACCAAAACAAAAGTAGGAGACCATATTCTTTTATTTAAAGGCAGCGCATCTGCCAATAAATAGCCGATACTTATCAGAATGAATCCGGTCAAGAACAAACGGAGTACTTTGTTTTCTGTCTGATGGCTTTGTATTATCCATTTTCCATATGAAAAACCGATACAAGTGTGGGCGATAGCAGAGAGAGTGCTTACAAATCCTTCCGGATCAATCGGGCTCTTTTGATAGAGATGCGCTTCGCCGAAAAGTTGCCTGTCAATAATGGATAAAATATTGCTTTCATCGCAGGCATAACCGTTCCCCATGCATAATATGACAGTGTAACTTACTAGTAAGATAAAGGTTAATGCGGGGATGAACTTATGATTCATAAATAGGGCTGTAAAAGAAATAACACAGTAACATAAAGCAATGCGTTGCAGTACCCCGGGAATGCGCAGATGGACAAAAGGCAGGAAGTCACCTTCACATACATGGTCAAACCAACCGATTGCCCATCCGATGCATAGAATAAGAAATGTGCGTTTCAATATCTTGGTTACCACTTGTAGGGAAACGTTGAAATTGAATTTGTTTAATGAAATATATGTTGAAATACCCATGATGAACAGAAAGAAAGGAAAAACCAAGTCACAAAGTGTCAGTCCGTTCCATGCAGAATGTTGCAAAGGTGCATACGACACTTTGCCTCCTGCATTGTTGACCAGAATCATCCCTGCTACAGTGATGCCCCTGAGTGCATCGAGTGACAAAAGCCTCTTTTTAATGGGCGGTGCCTGCTGTGCGGTTTCTGTATTGAGCTCTTCCTTTTTCATCTTACTATCAATTGTTTATCAATGTTATAGCCTCTTTCGCTACTTCTATACAATCACCTTCGGCAGATGCCGCATAGATGTTCTTTGCCAGTGTCCATGGTTCTTCCAGGGCATACCAATCTATGGTCATGGCTGGATTATCGGCAGTGGGGGTTGATGAATTACCTACTGGCAGTACAGGAAGTTTGCCATCCAGTTGGTCTTGCAGTACTTGCCAGTATTTTTCCCAACGTTTGTAATAAAAGTCGCGCAGCAGCCCGTTCCACTCCTTATGGGCATAATCTCGTAATTTGCCGATGTCGGCGCAGTAGCGGTTTCCCCATGTGGTGATTTGTACGCGGGCGTTCCATTCGTAGAGGTCTTTCTCTTCAGATGTGATTCCCAGATTGCGCGCTTGTTGAATCCAGTTTCCGACTTTGAATTCCTTGCGTGTGCCCAGCAGCTTGTCTTGCATCATTAACAGTTCCAGGAACTGTCGGGTGTGTGTGGCATAATTTTTTTTGTCGAAGCTTTTAAAGTCGGCAACAGCGTAATTGTACACTATTCGGGCACGGTCGGCAATGGCTTGTCGGGTGATGTCCACCAGGTCATATTCAAAGTTGTTATTACCGCGATATTTGTCTGCCACGCTCACCATCAACCGTGCGGCTTCTGTTGTGGTAGTGGGATCGTAATAGTTGCACATTTTGCTCCAGCTGGATGCTTGGAAATTATTCAGCGATGGACGCCCACAAAAGATACTTTCGTGAGGACCTTGTTGGTTGTTGCCTGCCGGACAGTTATAGATACCGTTTGCCAGGATCTGCCAAGCTTGCCGGATAGATTCATCGTCTGTGCCATAGCGTGCGCGGATGTATTGTTTGATCCATTCTTCTTTGGTAAACTTTTCTGCACGCCAAGGAAGTTCGCACATCAGTTCGAACATAACGGGATTATTTTCAATGCCTTCCATCGTCAGACCGATGCCTTTTAGCTGAGCGGCCAGTGGATTGTTCTTGGTCAGGTAGAAATTGTGAAGAAGCTGGTCCATCCTTCCATGCAAGCCCACGTTCCCCCCGAAATTCTCCAACAGGCAGAACAACCAGTTGTGTTCTTCGTATCCTTTGTCTCGTTTCCATATAGAGGGAATGCCCCACATGGGACGACATTCGCTAAATAAATCAAGGATAAGCAGATCGCCGGGATTCAGCGCTTTCATCATTTCCGGACGTGGGTTTTCTGTCCATCCCTGCACCACCCACACAGCTTTCGGATTGGCCTTTTTCATAGCGTCCATAATAGCCCTGCCGGCTTTGCCGAAGTCTAGTTCGGCAGGTAAGTTTTTGGCTTCATGAAAAGGGTCGATGGAGTAGTAGTCACTTGTTCCATACAGTTTTTCGGTTTCTTCGTAAAATAGATTGGCAATCCGGGTAAACTTAGGGTCGTCGGGCAGTAAGATTCCCGGTCGGTCGAATCCGTTCCATTTGTTGAGGGTGCTTTGGGCGGATTCCGAGGAAGTGTCGCCTGCCGTTTTCTCTTCTTTCCCACTATCGATACGCTTTCCCAAATCCAGCTTGGAGGGGATCATACCTGAATAACCGGGCAGTACGGGGTGCATTCCCCATTCTTTCATTCGTTGCAATATCTTTTTTTGCAAGGCTTCTTGTTGTTCATACCAACTGTCGGGATTAGGGCCTCCCCATCCTTCTAAGTTGTTCATTTCCCACCAGGCAAGGAATGCCGGACCGGCAATAAAATTATTGATTTGCTGTTTGGAAAACCCCAGCCGGAGTAATAGGTTACGCCATACACATTCATGTCCTACGGCAGCGAGCGGCAGGTTGATTCCGTGTAGTGCCATCCAGTCCAGTTCCTTTTCCCAACGTTTCCAGTCCCAGAATGCCATGGAGTAAGAGTAGGTGCAGTAATTGAAGTCATAACGCAGGGCTAGGTTTGTTTCGTGGCGTTCCTTACGGAGGACGGGAGGAAGAACATCGGGTAGTGAGGCATGCATACCGTTCCATGACAGATGGATTCCGGCATGATACTTTAAGTACCAGTTGATGCCGGTTGCTATATTAATATAGGTGTTACCTCGTATCACTACCTTGTCGCCTTTCCGGTCTAACTCGAAAAAGTCGTTAGAGCTTTTGTGTAGTTCGACTACGAACTTGTTCGATGCTCCCTTGTCTATCCTTTCCAGCATTCCCTTGATAGGGTTTGCCAGTATACCGGAGGGGAGTAGTATCAGCCAGCTCAATAATAAGAATATGTTTTTCATATACATTTGCATTTCTGTTTTTTACAAATGTAAGGGAAACAAAGCTTTCTATAGGAGAATATGGTGCACAAATGGAGTAAAATAGTAAAGTGAACTATTTTCTTCCAAAATATTCGCTTGGAAGTACTCCAAACAGCTCTTTGAAGCATTTTGTGAAATATTTGGGGTCGTTAAAACCTACAGCATATGCGATTTCTGCAATAGAAATGTTGCATTCGACTTTGGTTAAAGTTTCTTTTGCCACATTTAATCGGTAGTTTCTCATAAATTGGCCAATGGATTGCCCTGTTAAGGATTGTAATTTCTGATTGACTAATGTTTTGCTGTATCCCATATCGCGGATAAAGCGCTCTAAGTTATAATCCGAGTCGGCATAATGTTCTTTCATTAAATTGATTGCCGATGTCATAAATGTGTTGTCTTTGGAACTAGCATTTATATTCAATGTTTCACAATTCATACTAGTGGAGAACATGGATTTGTATTTCTGGCGTAAGGCAAGTATATTTCGGATACGTAATTTTAGAATAACCTCATCAAATGGTTTGCACAGATATTCATCTACTCCTATTTCGTAGCTGATTCTTTCTTGGGCTTCAGACCGGAGGGCAGTGAGCATGAGAAAGGGGATGTGGGAAGTAGCCAGATTAGCTTTTACCTGGCGGGATAATTCATTCCCGTCCATGACGGGCATCATCAGGTCGCTGACAATCAAATCAATCGTTTCTCTTTGAATCAAGTAAAGAGCTTCTGCACCGTTCTGTGCTTCTTTTAATTGATAATTGTTTTTGAGAATGGAACAAATATAAGTACGCATATCTGCATTATCTTCAACAATGAGGATGGTTTCCTTTTTCTCGTTTCCATTGGCAGGAATGGAAAGTGGGTGTTCATTCTGCTCATATTTTTCTTTTTCTGATTCGGCTTGGGGGATACCTTTTTCCAAAGGTAATAGTATTCTGAAGAAAGCTCCTTGCTTGGGATTGTTTCCTGCATAGATGTTGCCTCCGTGTAGAGAAATGATTTTCTTACATAAGAATAGTCCGATTCCTGTGCTGCTTTGTCCATAAACGGGATATTTGATGCTCTTTTTGGATTGGTAGAAGCGTTCGAAAATACGTTCTATATCTTCGGGTACGATACCATTACCTGTATCTTTTATATCTATGAACAGCCAGGTATGGTTGTCTTTGTCGGTAAGGGAAGCCACATACAAACTTATTTTTCCATAATCGGGAGTGAATTTAACAGCATTGGATATCAGATTAATAATGGCTTTGCGCATATATTCAACATCAAATATCCAAAACGGGGTACAGAGCCGGAAGTAGGTGATGATGTTTATGTTCCGTTCATGGGCAAATACTTCGAAAGGCATTAATATATTTTGTATAAGGCGGATAAAGTTTTCGTTTGTCTTATTTAATACAACTTTGTCTGCATCTAACTTTCTGAAGTCCATTAATTCATTGACTAGTGATAGCAGATAATTGGAATTCCGTTCAGCTATTTGTAGCTGTTTCTTTACTTCCGGCTCATGGCTTTCGTCAAGGGCGCGTTGGATGGGACCGTTGATTAAAGTGACTGGTGTCCGGAATTCATGAGTGATATTGGTGAAGAAAGCAATTTTTTCTTCCGTTACCTCCTCGACGTGTCGTGCCATTATTTCTAGTTGTTTATTTTGTAACTCTAGCTCATGGGTGCGTTGGGCTACTTCTTTTTCCAGTTGTTTTTTCTGTTGACGGTACAGACTTATTTTCCATTGATAAAAATAATAGCTGCCTACGGTGATCAGAATGGCAAGCAATAAATAGAACCACCAGGATTTATAGAAATAAGGAGTGATGGTTACTTTGACTTCCGTTATTTTATCAGACCAATGTCCTTTCTCGTCTGTGGCACGGACTTGGAACACATATTTTCCGGAGGGAATGAAATTGTATCTAGCAGTATGTTCGCCAGGAAGGGTTTCTGTCCATTCATTCTCATAATTTTTCAAGCGGTAGGCATATTTCACTCGGTTACAGTTTCCATAGTTTAAGGTGGAAAACTCGATGGAAAAACCATGATCTTTTTCGTGCAGACGGATGGTATGTAAATTTGTTACCGCGCAGGGAGTTTTTCCGTCTGCTGGAGGATAGACCATGGTACCGGCGACACTGATTGAGGTCAGTTTGACTTTGGCATCCTGCTTTTTTATCTTGGCTATATCGGGGGTGAAAGCGACTAATCCGTTTATAGTACCGAAATATAACAGATTATTTTGGGGAGAATAATAAGATGCGTTCCAATAAAACTGATTATTGGGCAGTCCGTCTTCTTTTGTATAATTGGTGAAAGTCATGGTTTGTGTATCCAGTTGGGCGATGCCGTGGTTGGTGGACATCCACAGATGTCCCGTTTTATCTTCCACAATACCTATAATGGTATTATTGGGTAACCCATCCTTGCGGGTGTAGTTATGAAATGTGAACTGTGTTCCATTTTCTTCCGCTAGTTGATATAGTCCGTTCCCATTTGCTCCCAGCCAGATGGTACCATTATGATCTTCTATGATACAGTTTATTTTTTCTAATTGCAATGAAGTGGGTTCCGTCAGTTTATGTTTTAAATAGGTATAGCTGAATTGTGTGGAGGAAATGGAGAACGAGTATAAATCCATAATGAAAACTCCTTCAGATGTTCCCATCCAAAGACGTTTCTTGCGGTCGATAATGATGGACCCTACCGCATCGAATTCATTGTCGGAACGGTCAAACAAGACCCGGGTGAAACGCTTGGTCTTTTTATGGTAGAAATGAAGCCCTCTGGTAGTACCAAACCATAAACCATTGTTCATGGTGTCTTCACAGGCGCTGCTTAGAAAATCTCCCTCCAATCCTATGGAGTCTTCCCGGATATGGCGTTGGAAAGTTTGGTTATGGGGTATATTTAGATTTAGTTCATTGATTCCGACCCCCCAAGTATATGCCCATAAATGATTTTCGGAATCAATGAGAATGCCACGGATGGAGTTATTACTAATGGAAGTGGGATTATTCTGGTCAAAAGTATAATGGATGAACTCATCGCTGCCTTTGCTCTTTTTGTTGAGTCCTCCCTCTACTGTTCCTACCCATAGATTTCCGTCTTTGTCTTCGCTGATGGCATTGACCGGATTGGGGGAAAGAGAGGTTTCTCGCAGATAGTTGTATTGCCACACATACGTTTGCAGACAATTGGGAGTCAATAAATTGATTCCTCCTATCTCAGTCCCTACCCAGATATTCTCATTGTCGGTCAGCAGGCAGTTGATGAAATTACAGTTCAACGACTTGTCAGGCATTTCATTGTTTTGGCGGATATAAGTAAAAGTATCGGTATCCCGATTGTATACATTGAGTCCGTTCAGAGTGGAAACGATGACATCTCCTTTGCTAGTCAGTTTAACTCCGGTTATATAGGCTTGACTTAGCATTCCAGGGCGATGATTGGAGTAACGGTACCGGTTCAAACTCTGCTGGGTATGGTTATACTTGAAGAGTCCGCGATTGGTTCCTATCCATAACAATTCCCCGTCAGTTTCCATGCAGAGAATTCTCCAGTCTTCTGAAAAGGGTTTCAGCAGCTCCGATACCATGCTGGTTTTCAGTAAGTGGTTGCTCCCTTTTTCAATACGGCATACATGATTATCTATGCCTGCACAGATGTATTCTTGCAGGTCAATAACAGCGTGGATGGGGGATTCTGTATCTTTTTTCAGTTTATAGTAATCTTTTATTTGCCCGTCTACGCCTAGTTCCAGATACCATAGATTCTTGTCTGTCGATATCCACAAATTATCCTGCTTGTCCCGATAGATGGATGCAATGTAGTTACTTGCTAGAGATTTCAATTCGGCAGGCAGTTCTTTGTCCGTGTCTATCTGTGTATAATGTTTCAAGTCAATGAGGTCTATTCCTTCTTCCGACCCTATCCAGAGTCGTTGAAACTTATCCTCACAGACTTTATGCACGTAGTCGTTTTTCAAGCGAATGGAGTGGGACTGGGAATTATAATGAATAAATTGATAGCCGTTATACCGTCCTATTCCATTATTAGTAGCTACCCAGATATATCCTTGAGTGTCTTTGTAAATATCATTGATAAAGTTATGGGGTAACCCAGTATCTTCTGTAATAAAGCTGAAATTATATCGGTTGAAAAAGTTATGTAAGTTTTCTCCAAATAAATTCAATGCTCCTCCTATAAGTAGAAAAAGTGCTATGATTGTGCGTTTTCATATCAGTACTTGTTTCCCAACAAATGTAAATAATAGTAAGATAGTTCCAAAACATTTGAATGGAAATCTTGTTTTTGAGGGTAATATAAGTAAAATGGCGGGTGGAGATTACAATGGAATTACAAAAGAATGTGATGAAGGCTTTTATTATATATAGTAATAAAAAAGGCTCGCTATCTGCGAACCTTTGTGCTCTTCGTCTTGGACTTGAACCAAGGACCCTCTGATTAACAGTCAGATGCTC
>OGIN01000725.1_pt1 | contig 25493 bp, 19 predicted proteins | sample 1571851 | NCBI WGS metagenome assembly OGIN01 (sample SAMEA2582123, study PRJEB24529) | metagenome | biome: Human gut stool | place: China | collected 2011 | reverse complement strand
TGTTAAGCACGCCGCCAGCGTTCATCCTGAGCCAGGATCAAACTCTCATGTTAAAGTTTTGATTCCAGTCAAAATTCGCTTGGCTAATTTTAACCGTTATTACTGTTGTTTTGGTTTTGTTCTGAATGTTCTCTTGAACTTCAAGGCTTAACCAAAAGCCTTTGTTCTTAGAATTTTCAGGGTTTTACATACTGTTCAGTTTTCAAGGTTCTTTGTTGTCTCAGCGACAGCTCATATATTTTATCATAAGCATTCTTGCTTGTCAACAACTTTTTTAATTTATTTTTTGTTTTTCTTTTTCAAAAGTGCCGTTTCTTCAACAGCTCAGCTAGTTTATCACGAAAACTCATCAGTGTCAAGCACTTTTTTGTTTTTATTTTTTCTAGCCTTTTTAAAAAAAGAAACGGAGAAAGAGGGATTTGAACCCTCGCGCCGGTTGCCCGACCTACACCCTTAGCAGGGGCGCCTCTTCGGCCTCTTGAGTATTTCTCCGCAGTAATAAAAAAATATTCAATTGCATCTTAACGCATTTCTTTGTCAGACGCGTATCTCATTGTATCAAAGAAAATTTAAAATGTCAAGCAAATTTATCCAAGTTTTTTCTTTTTTTTATTTCCTTTAAACCACCATTTTTCAATATATTTTATGATATGATACTATAGATGTTTTGGCGGATTGCAGGAGTGCATCGCATCGCACGCAGCAATCCAGATTAGGATTCAGAAAGGAGTTTTTTTATGAATTTAAAATATATGATCCTGGGAGCCGGCGGTACTGGTGGAATTCTTGGCTCTGCTCTTACAAAAGCTGGAAAGGATGTTACATTCATTGCCCGTGGTTCCAACCTTGATGCTATGCGTAATAACGGTCTCATCATTCGTCATCTCTGGGATCAGACGGAAGAGCATCTTGAGGTTCGTGCATTATCCATGGAAGAATCCTGTGCTCTTTCCCTGGCTCCGGAGGTTATCTTTATATGCGTAAAAGAATATTCCCTTGATTCCGTCCTTCCTTTTATCCGACAGACCGCTGGTCCCCGCACAATTATTATTCCCATCTTAAATATATATGGAACCGGTGCCAGGATGCAGAAAAAATTACCGGATTGTACCGTTCTGGATGGATGCATCTATGTTTCTGCATCCTTAGAACATCCCGGTGTTCTAGTTCAGCACGGTCCTATCTTAAGGGTTGTCTTCGGTCCCAGGGATCCTTCCTATATTTCTCCGATTTTATCAGTCATTCAATCGGATCTTTGCGAAAGCGGTATCGATGGAGTTTTATCCACCCATATCCAAAGGGATGCTTTGGAGAAATTTTCCTATGTCTCCCCTATCGGAGCTGCCGGAGTCTACCTTCATGCCGTAGCCGGAGATTTTCAAAAGGAAGGAGCTGCCCGTGAATTATTTAAATCCATGATTCGTGAAATCAGCGCTCTGGCTGCTGCCATGGGATATCCCTTTGAAAAAGACTATGTAAAAATAAATCTGGAGATTCTTTCCAACTTATCTGCCGATGCCACCACTTCCATGCAGCGTGACATAATGGAAGGAAAACCATCGGAACTGGACGGACTTGTCATGGAGCCCCTCCGACTTGCAAAAAAATATTCTGTCTCTATGCCCTGTTATGAGGAGGTAGCAAACGTATTATGTCCATTGGAATTTTAGTTGGTAAAATTGCGGCATTATTTATCATCATGTTTTTAGGCTTTGTTTTGGTAAAGACTGGCATTTGCCGCTCAGATGACAGCCGCATTCTTTCACGCCTGTCTGTCTATATCGTAGTCCCCTGTTCGATTTTATCTGCTTTTCAGGTCAGCTGCAGCCCTTCCATCCTAAATGGGCTTCTTTTGGCGGTGGCTGCTGCTGTATTGATCCATCTCATCCTGATTGTCCTTTTTTACTTTATAGGACCTCTTCTTCATCTTAACGGAGTTGAAAAAGCCTCTATCATCTACTCTAATGCAGGAAATCTTGTTATACCGCTTGTTTCCTCTATTCTAGGACCAGACTGGGTTATTTATTCCAGCGCCTACGTCTCTGTACAGCTTTTTCTTCTCTGGAGTCATGGCAAAATGATGATCTGTGAAGAAAAGAAGCCTGATTTTAAAAAAATCATAACAAATACAAATATGATTGCCATTTTATTCGGTATTTTTCTATTCTTGGCACAGATTTCACTTCCCGATCCAGTGGACAGCGCTGTCCACTCCCTGGGAAGCATGATTGGTCCTTTGGCCATGCTGATCTCAGGAATGCTGATTGCCGGAACCACGCCCCAGGAAATTCTGGCTTTTCCCCATATTGGACTTGTCACGATTCTGCGACTCATCGGTGTACCGCTTTTGACAATTTTACTTCTTAAATTCAGCGGCCTCGCTTCTTTTGCTGAGAATGGTTCACAAATTCTGCTTGTCACCCTGTTAGCCACAATCACCCCATCCGCCTCCACAATCACGCAGATGGCCCAGGTATATGGAAAAGATGCTCGCTATGCTGGTGCCATTAACGTAATTACCACTCTGCTTTGTATGATAACCATGCCAATCATGGTTTATCTCTATCAATTATAACTTTATTCTTCACGACAAAAGAGAGGTTATTTGCAAAACAGCCAATAACCTCTCTTCATAAAACTCAAAAATGCATCTGCATTCTTGCTGCGGGATGGGAGTCATCCCACATCTGATATCTTATTATCCTATCTCTGATATTCCTTTACTGCGGTCTCGTAAAGATTGTTTCCTTCGGAATCAATTACCACAATCATAGGCATATTTTCTACCGTCAATTTTCGGATCGCCTCTGTTCCCAGATCATCGTATGCAATCACTTCCGATTCCTTAATGCACTTTGAAAGAATTGCTCCGGCTCCGCCCACTGCCGCAAAATAAACGGCACCATTGCGAACGATGGCATCGATGACTGCCTGGCTTCTCTTTCCTTTTCCGATCATGGCTCCCATGCCGAGATCCAGAAGTCTTGGAGTATATTTATCCATACGGCTGGCTGTGGTCGGACCTGCAGAACCAATCGGACGGCCCTCTCTGGCCGGTGACGGTCCCATATAATAAATTACATTATCTTTCAGATCAAGGGGAAGTTCTCTTCCTTCATCCAGCGTCTCTATCATGCGCTTATGAGCTGCATCACGTGCCGTATAGATGGTTCCGCTTATATATACATAATCACCTGCATGCAGGCTTTTTAATGTCTCCCTGTCAATTGGAGCTGTGATTGTTCTATCCATATTTTCCTCCAAATCTATCTTATGTGCTCTCGGTATCTTTTTGTGCAGGAAAAACTCCGAGAGTACATTCTTTATACTATCAAATGATGTTTGGGTCACAAGAGATTTTTTCCCTTTTGATACCGGATTGCTATGTGCTTCGCACTTTCGCAATCCTAAAAATATTCATCAAATCACTCTGTGCGCATGACGGTTTACATGACAGCAGATATTGATGCCTACCGGCAGCCCTGCAATATGGGTCGGGTAGGTTTCAATATTGACAGCCAGGGCGGTTGTCCGTCCGCCTAAACCGCCAGGACCGATTCCAAGGTTATTGATCGTTTCAAGCATTTCTTTTTCCAGGTCACGCACATACTCAACCGGTGATTCCTCTTCCAGATTTCTGGTCAGCGCGTGCTTCGCCATCTCTGCACACTTTTCAAAGGTTCCGCCGATTCCGACACCTACTACCATCGGAGGACAGGCATTGGGTCCTGCATCCCGCACCGCTGTCAAAATGGCATCCTTGACTCCTTCGATTCCATCTGCCGGTTTCAGCATAAACACACGGCTCATGTTTTCACTTCCGAATCCCTTCGGAGCCACCGTAATCTCTACCTGCTCACCCTCTACGATCTCATAATGAATGATAGCTGGTGTATTATCCTTCGTATTCTCACGGTAAATCGGATCCTTTACTACAGATTTACGGAGATATCCGTCTACATATCCCTGGCGCACGCCTTCATTGATGGCATCGGTCAGCGAACCGCCAATCAGATGTACATCCTGTCCCACCTTGATAAACACAACTGCCATTCCGGTATCCTGGCAGATCGGAATCATCTCCTCACCAGCGATACATAAGTTTTCTTCCAGCTGGCCTAAAATCTGACGTCCCAATGGAGATTCTTCACTCGCTGCCGCCTCATCAAACACCTTTTTCATATCCGGTGACAGAAAATGGTTGGCCTCAATGCACATTTCTTTGATATTCTGTGTAATGGTTTCAACATTGATTCTTCTCATTTGAAAACTACCCTTCTTCCATGAAATTTTTATCTGCCCCTGCTGACAGAACCGCATCTCTTAATCATTAATGACTCTTATATCATCATAATAGAAATTAAATAATCTTGCAATCATTTCTGAATAGATGTAATAAAAATACCCCCTGAATAGATTTTGATCTCATGCGCAGTGATTCTGATAGGAATATGCCAGCTTTGCTGACCAGAATCACGCTCCAAGTCTCACGGACGTTCGACTTGAATTTATTTCTATCTATTCAGGAGGTATTATATTGTTACAGTTCAGCCATGACATCTTCTTGTTTCCATATTCATTCAAACCAGCGCATGGCTAAACTGTAACATCATATTATCTTGAAATTTCTCTTGTCACGTGTTTTAACCACTCTTTTTCTTCGTCATTCATGTACGGAGAAATGGTTTCGTATACGTCTTTATGGTATGTATTTAAGCGCTCGATATCCGCGTCATCCATGAAACGTGTATCCAGTGCCTCTAAGTCAATCGGCGCCTTGGTCAGGAATTCGAACTTCAGGAACTGTCCGTACTCATTCTTCTCATCCTCGACACATAAGATCAGATTCTCGGTTCTGGTTCCGAAATCGCCTGCAAAGTACAGACCCGGCTCATCGGAGCAGATCATGCCCGGCTCGATCACAGCGCTGTCCTGACGCTCCGGAACAACCTTCCAGCGCAGTCCGTTCGGTCTCTCATGTACGTTAGAAAGATATCCAACACCATGTCCGGTACCATGTGCAAAATCAAGACCACGTTTCCAGAATGCTTCACGGATGGTGTAGTCTAAGTTGATTCCCCGGCAGCCGTGAAGGAACTTCATGGTTGATACCTTCAGCATAGCGGCTGCTACGATTGTGTAGTACTCTTTTTCCTTCTCGGTCAGAGGTCCTAACGCATAGGTTCTTGTGATATCAGTAGTTCCCTCTAAATACTGTCCGCCGGAATCTACCAGCAGAAGACCTTCCGGTTTTAATTTCTTGCATACCTCATCGCTTGGATGATAATGGCACATTGCTGCATTTTCCTTGTAAGCTGCAATGGTTACGAAACTTGGCTCGATATAATTGCCCTGCTCTGCTCGCAGTTCTTCAATTTTATGAGCCGCTGTCATCTCTGTCATATCGCAGGTTCCGATGGTATGCTTCAGCCAGTACATAAACTTGGTAACAGCAATGCCATCTTTTAAATGGGCCCTACGCATATTTTCGATCTCGGTCGCATTCTTAACAGCCTTCATGGTCGCACAAGGATTCATCTCGTCTATGATACGGCAGGAAGCATCAATGCTCTCGCATACAGCAAAGCTTGCTTTCTTGCGTTCCAGAAGAATCTTCTCATTCTTCAGGGCTGCCACATCCTGTAAGAATTCCGCATACTCTTTTACCTGAACCTTTGCCTCAGCTAAAGCCGCACAAACCTCTTTTCCCATCTTAGTATCTTCTTTGATAGCTTCTTTCTGTACGTATAAATAGGCTTCATCCTGTGTAATAAGTGCATAGGACAGAAATACCGGGTTATTTACAATATCGTTTCCACGAAGGTTGAATAACCATGCAATTTCATCCAGAGCCGTCATCAGATGAATCTGTGCTTTATTTTTCTTCATGGCATCACGAAGATCTGAAAGTTTCTCTACGGTACTCTTTCCGGCATATTTTACATCCAGGCTCCAGATAGGCTCGCAGGACATAGCCGGACGGGAAGTCCAGATCTCACCTACCAGATCCTTGCTGCAGTTGATTGTTACATTTTTTTCCTGCAGTAAGTTCTGAAGACCATACCCCAGCTCAGAGTTTACAACACGGCCATCAAATCCAAGGCATCCATCAACCGGAAGCTCCTCCTCTAAAAACTCGTCCAGAGTCGGGAATTCAGGTTCACCCATGCGGTATAATTTGATCTCACTGCCTGAAAGCTGCTCTTCTGCCTGTACAAAGTATCTTCCGTCTGTCCAGAGTCCGGCTTTGTCCATAGTGATAACAGCCGTTCCAGCGGTTCCGTTGAAACCGGTCAGGAAGTGACGGCATTTAAAGAATTCGCCTACATACTCAGATTCATGAAAATCCGCAGTCGGAACCAGGTATGCATCGATTCCCAGTTCTTTCATGCGATCTCTTAATTGTCCAATTTTTACATTTGTCTGGTTCATTATTTCCTCCTTCATACGATTTTTTTGAAAAAATATGTACTCCTGGAATGTCTATGCATTCCGCATAAAACATTCCCAGAGTACATCTTAATTCTAGTTATTTAAATTATCGTAACGATTCAACCCCATTAGCCAAGAAACATTCCAACGCCCGGTCCTAACGGAAGGTTAAGTACGATCCATAATACTAACAGGATACTCCATCCAATCAGGAAGCATATACTGTACGGAAGCATGGTGGAAACCAGAGTTCCAATACCAGCCTCTTTATCGTATTTCTTCATGAATACGATAATCATTGCGAAATAGGACATCATCGGAGTGATAACGTTTGTACAGGAGTCACCGATACGGTAAGCAACCTGAGCGAACTCCGGTGTGTAACCTAACAGCATGAACATCGGTACGAATACCGGAGCGATCAGAGCCCATTTTGCAGATGCAGAACCCATGAACAGGTTGATGAATGCTGCAAAAAGAACGAATAAGATCATGGTCGGGATAGTTCCAATACCAGAGTTTCTAAAGAACTCAGCTCCCTTTAATGCAAGGATCGTTCCTAATTTGGTATAACCAAAGAAGTTAATAAACTGTGCTGCCACAAAGGTCAGAGCGATGTAGGAGCTCATGGTTCCCATGGCACGTCCCATAGCATTGCAGACATCCTTCTCTCCGTGGTATACACCAGTCATATGACCATATACAACAGACGGTACGAAGAAAAGTACAGTGATAATCGGGATGATGCCCTCCATAAACGGAGAGTTTCCTAACAGTGTTCCATCCTCAGCTCTCATAACAGAGTTAGCCGGGAGACAGAAAGCTACCAGAACCAGAATCATAACCAGTAAGGTTAAACCAGCTACTTTCAGAGCCTTTCTTTCCTGGTCATTTAATTTATACTCAGAGCTTGTTTCATTCTCTTCCCCATTGCCGTGATACTCACCAAAACGCGGTGCAACGACTTTCTCAGTGATGATAGTACCTAAGATTGTGATCAGGAAGGTAGATACCATCATGAAGTACCAGTTTCCGGTCGGCTCAACTACATAAGTCGGGTCTACCATCTTTACAGCCTCGTTGGTAATACCGCAAAGAAGCGGATCCAGAGTACCGATTAATAAGTTTGCAGAGAAACCACCGGATACACCTGCAAATGCTGCAGCCATACCAACTACCGGATGACGATTGTATGCCATAAACATCAGTGCAGCAATCGGAATCAGAACGATGTATCCAACTGCGTCAGCCAAGTTGGACATAACGCCTAAGAATACGATCATCGGAGTGATTAACTTAGCCGGAGTAACCTCTACAGCAGACTTTAATGCGCCTCCGATTAAACCACTGTCCTCCAGAAGTCCGATACCAAACATAGCTACCAGGACAACTCCCAAAGGAGCGAATCCTGTAAAGTTAGTGATTGCATGTGTCAGCATGTACACAAGCCCCTCACCATTCAAAAGGCTGACAGCCTGAACCGTCTGAGTCTCTACGACTCCCTTAGAACGGTTAACCAGTTCACCTGTTGCCGAAACTCCAGCCATCTCACAGACAGCAGAAAGAACGATAACAAAGAGAACTAAAATTGCAAAAATAGAAATCGGATGCGGAAGTTTATTTCCGACTTTCTCAATTCCGTTCAGCCAGCGGTTTAATAACGAAGGCTTATCTTTTGCTTGTTCGTTTGCTTTTCCCATTTTTTCCTCCATTCCTAACTTATACGTATAAGTAAATTTTGTATTGTTAGAATATCACAAAAGGATCGGCATTTCAATTATTTTTTTAGCAATATTAAATTATTGTGTATTTTAGTGAATTTCTATAGACATTTTTAGAGAAATTTAATAAACTGTAAAAGTGTTATAAGGAGTCTACAAAATTATGAAAAAAAATGTTACTGCAAAAGACATCGCAAAACTCTGCGGAGTCTCTCAGGCGACTGTATCTTATGTGATCAATAATCGCCAGAATCAGAAGATCAGTGAGGAAACCAGACGCAAGGTTTTAGATGCCGTTGAAACACTTCACTACTATCCCAATGCTTCCGCCAAAAGCATGCGGACCAAAAACTGCACGTCCATCGGAATTGTATGTGCAAAGGATTACAGCCGCCAGGCTTTCTTAAACGCTTTTACCGGAATCAGCCAGTACCTGTCCCAGATCGACTATACCATCACGATTTTCAATGAAATGGATGATATAGATTCTTCTCCGGATTATGTCAAAAGCTATTATTCCAACGTGATCGATGGACTCATTTTTATTTCCAACGATGATCACGCTGCTTTTACAAAACCGGCCGATGAAAATCATATTCCCTATGTGGTTATCTGTATGGACGGGGTTTTCTCAAAAAAAACACCGTTCCCCCATGCATTTGAATATGCCCTGCAGGAATGTGCCTCCTTCTGTCTGGAAAAGGGAATCCGCGAAGTGCGGTATTTTTCCATCAGCAACGACGGTCTTTTAGTTAATAATAAATATCCGCTTTTTGAATCCCTGCTTCGCCGGACGGCACCGAACTGCCATCTGGAGCACGTGATCTGCCCTATCAAGGATCGTGATCTGATTCATTTGCAGCAATTTTTAGCTAAATACATGGAAAACCGCAGTTTTGATCTTGCCATTTCTCAAAACTACGACATTGGACTGCTGCTGCAGCGTGAAATATTAAAAACAGGCTTTTCCATCCCTCAGAGAATTCGCCATATCTTCCTGAACGAGGTGAATTTCTATGAAATGGACTATCCTTCTATCAGCGGCATTGATATTCCCTACGATCAAATGGGCGAGTATGCTGCCAAACTTCTTCTTGCTATGATCGAAAACCGTGAATCTGAATTTACCTACCAGGAATTCAGGTGCCGACTCATTCAGAGAGAAACGACGCTGTGACGCTGTTAAAATACTGCGCCTTATAAAGATCAAAAAGAGAACACCCGCTAATTCCAGTTTATGAATTGCCGGATGTTCTCTTTTTTATGATTTTCTTTTCAAGGATCAAGGATATCTGATCTTTTTTACTTTTTATTCGTTACAGTTCAGCCATGACATCTTCTGTATTCTCAGATTCGGTTTCTTCTCCGTCCTGTTCCTCCAGAAGTTCGTCTTCTTCATCCTCATCCTTGTCGCTCTCCCGCACCTTGGCGATGCTTGCAACTGCTATGCCGGATTCAGCATCAATACTCATCAGCTTCACACCGGAGGTATTGCGTCCGATAATCGAGATATCGCTGACTGCCATCTTGATGATGATGCCTTCATTGGTAATCAGCATGATCTTGCGATCATTATCTACCAGCTTTGCACCCACTAAATCACCGGTTTTATCGATGATCTTATAGCAGCGCACGCCCTTGCCGCCTCGGTTCTGGGCTGTAAATTCCTCAATCGGAGTACGTTTACCATAACCATTTTCCGATACTACCAGCAGGCATTCTCCCTGGCTGGCCATCTGCATGCCGATGACTTCATCGCCTTTATCAAACTTCATGCCGATGACACCCATGGAAACACGTCCTGTCACGCGGACATCGGTCTCATGGAAGCGGATACACATACCTTTCTTCGTGATCAGGAAGATATCCTCGGTATTATCCGTTGCCTTAACTTCGATCAATTCGTCGTCATCACGAAGTACAATCGCCTGAAGACCATTCTTACGGACATTGCTGTATTCCCTCATCGGTGTCTTCTTGACCATACCATTGCGGGTTGCCATGAAGAGATACTTCTCATCATCGATCTCCTTCATGGGAACGATGGATGTGATCTTCTCACCTGACATCAGCGGAAGCAGATTCACGATGGCAGTACCTCTGGCAGTACGTCCTGCCTCCGGAATCTCATATCCTTTCAAGCGGTACACGCGTCCCTTGTTGGTAAAGAACATGACATAATGATGGGTTGTGGTCATCAGAAGATCCTCAATATAGTCCTCATCGATGGTCTGCATTCCCTTGATTCCCTTGCCGCCGCGGTTCTGGCTCTTGAAATTGTCGCTGGACATTCTCTTAATATAGCCAAAATTGGTCATGGTCACAACGATATCATCATCCGGGATCAAATCCTCCGCAGACATATCATATTCGTCATATCCGATGGCGGTCCGACGGTCATCTCCGTATTTATCAGCAATGAGGGAGATCTCCTCCTTGATAACACCCAGAAGCTTCTTCTCATCTGCCAGAATCGCCTTCAACTCTGCAATCTTTGCCTCCAGCTCTTTATATTCATTTTCCAGTTTCTCTCGTTCCAGACCGGTCAGAGCACGCAGACGCATATCTACGATGGCCTGAGCCTGTGCATCCGAAAGATCAAAACGTTCCATTAACTGGGCTTTCGCCGCCTGGACATTGGCAGAACCACGGATAATCTTGATAACCTCATCGATATGATCCAGTGCTTTTAAGAGGCCTTCCAAAATGTGGGCTCTCTCTTCCGCCTTGTTCAGATCATACTTGGTTCTTCTGGTTACAACATCCTCCTGGTGCTTTAAGTAATATTCCAGAATCTGTTGCAGATTTAATATACGCGGCTCATTATTTACCAGAGCCAGCATAATCACGCCAAAGGTATCCTGCAGCTGTGTATGCTTCAGCAGGCGGTTCATGATAACATTGGCATTTACATCACGGCGCAGCTCAATACAGATTCTAAGTCCCTCACGGTTGGACTCATCACGCAGATCCGTGATTCCATCCACCTTTTTATCCTTTACAAGCTCTGCGATCTTTTCGATCAAACGAGCTTTATTTACTGCATAAGGAAGCTCTGTCACAATGATACGGCTCTTGCCGTTTGCCATGGTCTCGATATTGTATACAGCCCGTACACGAATCTTGCCGCGTCCGGTTCTGTAGGCTTCTTCGATGCCTGCTTTTCCAAGGATGGTTGCCCCTGTCGGGAAATCAGGTCCCTTTACGATCTCCATCAGTTCTTCGATGGTAGTCGGGCGGTCTTCCTCCACCCGGTTATCTATGATCTTGACAACGGCAGCAATCACCTCACGCAGGTTGTGAGGCGGAATATTCGTTGCCATACCAACGGCGATACCGGTGCCGCCATTTACCAGAATATTGGGAAAACGAGCCGGAAGAACCGTCGGTTCTTTCTCAGTCTCATCAAAGTTTGGCATAAAATCAACGGTATTCTTGCCGATATCTGCCAGCATCTCCATGGAAATACGGCTCAGTCTCGCCTCGGTATATCGCATCGCTGCGGCACCATCACCGTCCATGGAACCGAAGTTTCCATGTCCATCTACAAGCGGGTAACGGGTCGCCCATTTCTGAGCCATATTTACCAACGCACCATAGATTGAACTGTCACCATGCGGGTGGTATTTACCCATTGTATCACCGACGATACGGGCTGACTTACGGTGGGGCTTATCCGGCCCGTTATTCAGCTCGACCATGGAATACAGAACACGTCTCTGTACCGGCTTTAAGCCATCCCGCACATCCGGAAGTGCACGGGCAGCAATAACGCTCATCGCATAATCGATGTAAGACGTTTCCATTGTCTTTTTCAGATCAATGTCATGAATTTTGTCAAATATATTTGGTTCCATCTATACTCCTTTCGTCCTCAAAAGGATTTAAGTGACTTAAATTTAATTAAATATCCAGGTTCTTTACGTACTTCGCATTTGCCTCGATAAACTCACGGCGCGGCTCAACCTGATCCCCCATCAGGGTAGCAAATGTCAGATCAACCTCCGAAGCAGTCTCACTGTCGATCTGGACACGGAGAAGAATTCGGCGCTCCGGATCCATAGTCGTCTCCCAAAGCTGTTCCGCGTCCATCTCACCCAGACCTTTATAACGCTGGATCTTATTGTTGTTGTCACGCCCAATCTCAGTCAGAATCGAATTCAGCTCATCATCGCTGTATGCATACCAGACACGCTTATTCTTCTCGATCTTATAAAGCGGCGGCTGTGCCAGATATACATGTCCTTCCCGGATCAAATCCGGCATAAAACGATACAGGAACGTCAGAAGCAGGGTACTGATATGTGCACCATCCACATCGGCATCGGTCATGATAATGATCTTGTTGTAACGAAGTTTTGAAATATCAAAATCTTCATGAATACCGGTACCAAATGCCGTGATCATCGCACGGATCTCCGCATTGCCGTAAATTCGATCAAGTCTTGCTTTTTCTACGTTTAAGATCTTGCCTCGAAGAGGCAGGATAGCCTGATTCGATTTATTTCTCGCCTTTGGCGGAACCGCCCGCGGAATCTCCCTCTACGATGTAGATCTCACAGTTTTCCGGATTCTTATCGGAACAGTCGGCTAACTTTCCTGGAAGCGCCATGCCATCGAGCGCTGATTTACGTCTCGTCATCTCGCGGGCCTTGCGGGCTGCGTCGCGGGCTCTCTTGGCAAGAATCGATTTCTCACAGATGATCTTGGCAACCGCCGGATTCTGCTCTAAGAAATACGTCAGCTGCTCGCTCACGATCGCATCAACCGCCGCGCGGGCCTCGCTGTTGCCGAGTTTCTGCTTCGTCTGTCCCTCAAACTGAGGCTCCTCGATCTTGACGCTGATGATGGCTGTAATGCCCTCGCGGATATCCTCGCCGCTGAGCGCCGGTTCATTTTCCTTGAGAAGCTTATTTTTCTTTGCATAATCGTTAAAAGTCTTCGTCAGCGCGCTCTTGAAACCAGCCAGATGCGTACCGCCCTCCGGGGTATTGATATTGTTGACGAATGTGTAGATATTTTCCGTGTAGGAATCGTTATGCTGCATCGCCACCTCGACAAATACCTTGTCCTTGATGCCCTCGCAGTAAATAACCGGCTCATAGAGCTTCTCATTGCTCCGGTTCAAGTAGGTGACAAATTCCTTGATACCGCCCTCGTAATGGAAAGTCTTCTCATGCTTTACCTCGCGGTCATCACGCAGCGTGATCCGGAGGTTTTTCGTCAGGAATGCCGTCTCACGCAGGCGTACTTTTAACGTATCATAGTCGTAGACCGTTTCCTCGAAAATCTCCTTATCCGGCAGGAATACAACCCGTGTGCCGTGCTTATCCGGAGCACACTCACCGACTACTTTCAGCGGATACATGGTTTTGCCCCGCTCATAGCGCTGCTTATATACCTTTCCATCCCGGCAGATCTCAACCTCCAGCCACTCGGAAAGAGCGTTTACAACCGATGCACCTACACCGTGAAGTCCGCCTGATACCTTATATCCGCCACCGCCGAATTTACCGCCTGCATGCAGGATCGTAAATACAACCTCAACCGCCGGAAGTCCGGCTTTTTTCTGAATATCAACCGGAATGCCACGACCGTCATCCTGTACCGTGATGGAATTGTCCGCATTGATCTGCACCTCGATGTGACTGCAGAATCCGGCTAATGCCTCATCTACGGAGTTGTCAACTATCTCATACACCAGGTGATGGAGGCCTCTTACAGATGTGCTGCCTATATACATACCAGGACGCTTTCTGACCGCCTCCAATCCCTCCAATATCTGTATTTGATCTGCACTGTATTCTGAACCCATAGTTCCTCCTTCACTTGCTGTTTTATGTCTGACTAGTTGTCTTGTTTGGACGTTCACAGGTGACCGTCCCGCTCACGACCCGAAAGGTCTTATCTATCTGGAAGCTGTGGCTGATAAAATCATCCAAGCCTGTACAGGTAATGATCGTCTGTATATGACGTATGCTGGCGAGCAGATGATCCTGCCGTTTCCCATCTAACTCCGACAAAACATCGTCGAGAAGCAGAATCGGATACTCCTTTTTGATCTTTTTAACCAGCTCAATCTCCGCCAGTTTGAGCGATAATGCCGCCGTCCTCTGCTGTCCCTGTGAACCGAAGCGCCGGATGTCAATCCCGTTGACATAGAAACTTAAGTCATCCCGGTGCGGTCCGACCAGCGTCGTCTTCTGCTTCCGGTCCGCCTCGCGGCTCTTTTTGACAGCCGCTTCCAGCTGATCCGCCTCCGTGTTCGGCTCATACTGAATAACAAGCTCTTCCTTTCCGCCCGACAATTTCTGATGGAGCGGACGGATCAATTCGTTTAATTCACCGATAAATTCCCGCCGGTACTGGCTCACCTCCCGCCCGTAGGAAGCAAGCTGCATATCCCATATATCCAGCATCTCCTCGTACTCGGGATGGAAAAACAGCTCCTTTAAGAGCTTATTTCTCTGTATCACTACCCGGTTGTACTGCACCAGCGAATGAACATAGAGACGGTTTAACTGGCATAATTCCAGATCAATAAAACGGCGTCGATCCGCCGGCCCGTTCTTAATGAGATTCAAATCTTCCGGCGAAAAAAACACCACGTTAACAATGCCGAAAAGCTCGCTCGCCCGCCGGATCGGGATCCCGTTGACCGCCACGCCCTTCGTCTTATTTTTCTTTAGATGCATGTCAATCCGGTACGGCACATCGTCCTTGCGAAGCTGCATCTTGATGTGGGACTCGTCCTCTCCGAATTCGATGATCTCCCTGTCCTTGCTGCCGCGGTGGGACTTGGTCGTCGCACACACGTAGACCGCTTCAAGAATATTGGTTTTACCCTGCGCGTTGTCCCCGTAGAGAACATTCGTCCCCGGATCAAAATCCATATGTAATTCCCCGTAATTGCGGTAATTTTTGAGTTCGATCGATTCGATAAACATGAAACCATCCTTTATTTGGTGATTGTTACGGTCTCTCCGTCATACTCGACTTTGTCCCCGTCGTAAAGCTTCTTGCCGCGCTGCATCTCCACCGCGCCATTGACCTTCACAAGCCCGTCCTGAATCGCAAATTTAGCATCCACGCCAGACTCTACCAGACCAGCTGCCTTAAGCGCCTGACCCAGTTTTATAAATTCATCTCTCAGTTTTATCTCCATCTTATTTCAGATCCTTTCTGTCACTGTCTGCCTGCACCTGCCATGTCTAAAAATGGCAGGTTAGATCGCTGCCGCATTGAAATTGACCGGCAGGATCAGATAGATGTAAGTCTCCTCCTCGTCCCGGATAAAGCACGGGGATTTCGGATTCATCATGTACAGAGTCACTTCCTCATCATCGATGATTCGCAGCGCATCACCCAAAAACTTCGGGTTGAAGCCGATCATCAGGTCTTTTCCAAACTTGGTAATCGCCAGACGGGCATCCATCGTACCGAAGGCGGAATGCATTTTTAACTCCATTTCTTCATCGGTAAAATTTAAGATCAAAGGTTTCTTATCATTTTCACGGACGAGAATGCTCGCACGGTCGATCGCATCCATGAAATCACGGCGGTTCAAGGTAACTTTCGTCTCATAATCGGAGGAAAGCATCTGATTGATCCGGAAATACTCGCCCTCAATCAGGCGGGATAACACGATCGTGTCGTCAAATTCAAACATGATGTGGTTGGTGCTGAAGAAAATCTGTACCTCAGAGTCGTTGTCACCGTTTAAGATCTTGCTGATCTCACCTAAAGTCTTGCCAGGAACGATGACTTTTATATCACTGTACTGTTCTTTTAATGCAACTTTGCGGATCGACATGCGGTGTCCGTCGAGGGAAACGAGCTTAAGTTCATTGCCGGTGACCTCCATCAGCTCACCGGTCATCATCTTGTTGCTGTCGTTCGGCGAGATCGAGAAGATCGTCTGGCGGATGATCTCTTTTAAGGTAAACTGGGAAAGTGTGATGAATTTATCCCGCTCAATGTGGGGAATATAGGAAAATTCATCGCCGTCCTTGCCCTGAATCTGGAAAATAGCCTTGTCACAGGTGATCGTCGTGTTGTATTTTTCATCCGATTCGATCGTGATCGTAGAATTTTCGCCGGAGAGCTTGCGGATAATATCGGAAAAAAGCTTGGCATCAAGAGCGATTTTTCCACGTTCCAGGATCGTTCCTTCGACCTTCGTCTCAATTCCCAGCTCCATATCGTTGCCGGTCAGTTTGATCTCATCCGAAACAGCATCGATCAGGATGCATTCGAGAATCGGCATGGTGGTTTTGGAAGGAACGGCCTTCAGAACAATGTTGATGCCGTTCATTAAATGATCTTTTTCAAATGAAAGCTTCATGTTTGTTGATAACTCCTTTGCTAAAAATAACGTGGAACGGAAAGAAAAGATATATATAAATTCCGTCGCAATCGTAGTAGGGGCTGTGAATATGTGGAATTCTCCGGACAGCCCCGAAAATACAGGGGTTCAGACTCCTTTTGAATGGTTAAAAAGGCTGTGTAAAACTGTCCGGAACCGGCTGGATAACTTTTGAATTATCCACAGCCCTGAAATGGAGCAAAATGTGGGAAAAGTTATCCACAGGTTTTCAACCACTTTTCCACGCGAAATTGTGGAAGAAACCTACTGTGGGCTGATCTTTTTCATTAAGATTTCCACTGTATTGCGAAGAGATTCGTTTTTCTCCATATCGGCAGCGATCTTGTCGTGACCGTGGATGATCGTCGTGTGATCCCGACCGCCTAAATATTTGCCGATATTCTGCAGGGAAGTTCCGAGCATCGAACGGCAGATATACATCACGATCTGGCGCGGGAATACGATCTCCTTGTTGCGCTTCTGGGAGGAGATGTCAAGCGGAGTGATACCGAAATGATCGGCAACGACCTGGATGATCAGCTCCGGGGTCACTTCTTTCTCCGCGTTCGGGGAAATGAGATCCTTGAGCGCTTCCTCCGCCAGCTCCGTCGTGATCTCCTTGTTATTTAACTTGGAAAGGGCGACGATCTTGGTGAGGGCGCCCTCGAGCTCGCGGATGTTGGACTTGACGTTGGTGGCGATGTACTTGATCACTTCATTATCTATATTGTAGCCCTCGAGTTCCTCTTTTTTGCGGAGGATCGCCATACGGGTTTCATAATCCGGCGACTGGATATCGACGGTCAAGCCCCATTCGAAACGGGAACGAAGCCGTTCTTCCAGCGTCTCGATCTCTTTCGGCGGTTTATCTGAGGAGATAATGATCTGTTTTTTCGCTTCATAGAGTGCGTTGAAGGTATGGAAAAATTCTTCCTGTGTCGATTCCTTACCGATAATAAACTGGATATCATCGATGAGGAGGACGTCGTTGTTTCTGTATTTTTCACGGAACTCCGTGGTGGAAATATTGTTTTTGTTCCGGATCGCATCGATCAGTTCGTTCGTAAACTTCTCACTTGTAACGTAGAGAACCTTCGCTTTTGGATTGTTTTTTAAGATAAAATGTCCGATCGAGTGCATAAGATGCGTTTTTCCCAGACCTACACCCCCGTAAATGAAGAGAGGGTTGTAGATCTCACCCGGAGATTCTGCCACGGCGAGGGAAGCGGCGTGCGCTAAGTTATTGTTCGCGCCGACGACGAAGGTGTCGAATGTGTAGCGCGGATTTAAGTTCGCATCCTGGATGAGCTGGCGGCTGACCTCGGACGGGCGGTTGATCAGATGGCTTTTGTCCGTCTCTTTTTGCGGCTCATCGACCTGTTCGATGGTGACAAAATCGACCTCACACTCGATTCCGGTTAGTTCTTCGATGGTAATCTGGATCAAAAGTCCGTATTTTTTTTTGATATAGCCGAGAAACTGCACATCCGGAACCAGGATCTGAAGGGTGCCGTCTTTCATGGAATAAGGCTGCGTCGGAAGCAGCCATGTTTTGAAAGAAACGTCCGTCAGTTCGTGTTCTTCTTTAATATGGAGGAGAATTTCATCCCATTTTTCCTTAATTTTCTCTATCATACTGTGTCTCCTAAACGTAAAAAGCAGCCAAAACTGCAAAATAACCCAATCTAAGTTCTATTCTACATGATTTGTCCACATTTTTCAATAAAAACCCGCAATGTGAATAAGTGAAATTCAGTTATCCACGTGGAAAAAACGCCGAAAAATAAGGCTTTTTGGTGAATGGGTGTGAACAATCAGAAGCTTATCCAGATCGTATTCCACGGCTTTTCCACAAGTTATCCCCAAAATGTGGATAAGTGGAGGATAAGCTGTGAATAGGTGGTGGGAATGCTGATAAAATAAGGATTTTTTTATCCACAAAATGGAAATGCTCCAACGTGTATACTGTATACAATAAAGCGCTGCGACAGCAATCGACGATCGATCTGTGAGGACTCAGGATCGAAATGGTGGAAAAACCGCAGAAAATCTTTGATCTATGGGGATTAAAAAGATCAAAATAGTGGTTGACGAATGCGGAATTCTTCTATATAATGGAGAAGATGTTTAATTACAATAGTCTAACTATGTTGAGATGAATGCGGATTTCGGCGCGAACCGGAGGAAGCGTGGATTTCTCTTACTATATTATGGATGAGGAGGTGTATGCAGACATGAAGATGACATTTCAGCCGAAGAAAAGACAGAGAGCAAAAGTTCATGGATTCCGTGCGAGAATGAGCAGCGCAGGTGGAAGAAAAGTTCTGGCTGCCAGAAGAGCAAAAGGTAGAGCAAAATTATCTGCTTAATGAACGAGGCCGCAATCGAGTTATAGATTGTGGCCTTTCTTAATATTCATAGAAAAAGTTCTAAGAATATTAAGAAAAGCTCTGCGATGTACACTCGGTGCAGGGGAATTGGTGATTTTAATGAAGCGTTTTAATTCAATTAAGAAGAACAGCGAATTTCAAAAGGTTTACAAGACAGGGAAATCCTATGCCAATAAGCTTCTGGTTATGTACGTGAAGCGGGTGGATGACGGGAAGGAGCCTAGGATCGGTATCTCCGTCAGCAAAAAGGTTGGAAACAGCGTGGTCCGCCATCACGTGACAAGGTTGGTACGGGAGAGCTATCGGTTAAATAAGGACAGAGTCAGACTCGGATTAGACATCGTAGTCGTTGCCAGACCGGCAGCGAAAGAAGCAGACTTCAAAAAAATTGAGAGTGCATACCTGCACTTATGCGGACTGCATAACATTCTGGAGAATCGAAGTGAGAATATTGATTAAGAAGATCTTGATAAAGATGATTCGGGGATATCAGCTCTATATTTCCCCTATGACAGGACCTCACTGCAAGTACACGCCGACGTGCTCGGAGTACGCCATCCAGGCACTTAAAAAGTACGGCGCTGTAAAAGGTATGATTTTGGCATGTAAGCGGATTCTTCGCTGTAATCCATTTGCAGAAGGCGGTTATGATCCAGTTCCGTAAAGGATGAGGAGGTAGTTCATTGGACGTTAGCGTTTTAGTTGCGACAAAAGCAGGTTCGATCATGGGACCGATCGCCAGCGTGTTTGGTTATATCATGGACTTTTTATTCCGGATTACCAGCAGCATGGGGATCATGAATATCGGTCTGTGTATCATCCTGTTTACCATTATCACAAAGTTACTGTTATTTCCTCTGACGATCAAACAGCAGGAATCGTCAAAACTTATGTCGCTTATGAACCCTGAAATCAAGGCGGTTCAGAATAAGTATAAGGGAAAAACCGATCAGGCATCGATGGCTAAACAACAGGTCGAGATGCAGGCAGTCTATGAGAAATATGGCTCGAATCCGATGGCAGGATGTCTGCCGATGGCGATTCAGCTTCCGATTATCTTCGCTTTGTACCGGGTTATCTACAACATTCCGGCATACGTACCGTCAGTACGCGTCTTTTTTGACAACGTAGCGAACCCGCTGATGGAGCAGCCGGATTACATCAACAAGATTTCCGAGCTGGCAAGCGGCGTCGGCATGGCGGTGGACAAGGTAGACTACACCGTGGCAAACAAAGTCGTAGATATGTTATATAAGTTGACACCGGCTGGATGGGATACGCTGGAAGGTCTATTTCCGCAGATTTCTTCCACCATCGCGGAGAATGCGGACAAGATTGAGAGCATGAATTATTTCTTCGGCATCAATCTGGCAACTCCTCCGTTTACCGGTTTTAACCACATCACGATCGCATGGATCATCCCGATCCTCGCAGGTCTGACCCAGTGGCTCTCCACCAAGCTGATTTCCAATTTACAGCAGGTGGATCAGGACGCACCGGGCGCGAGCATGATGAACAGCATGATGATCACGATGCCGCTGATGTCCGTATTCTTCTGTTTCTCCCTGCCGTCCGCGATCGGTATCTACTGGGTCGTTCAGGGTGCATTCCAGCTCGTTCAGCAGCTGATCGTAAATGCACATATGAACAAGATCGATGTCGATGATCTGATCCGCCGCAACGTGGAGAAGATGAACAAGAAGAGAGCGAGAAAAGGTCTGCCGCCGGCCAATGTCAGCGAGAAGGCAAGCGTGAATTTAAAGGCGCTGCAGGCACGCGAGGATGCGGAAAGCAAGGCGAAAGAGGACAAGATCTCCCGCAATAAAAAGCAGATGGAGGCGTCTGAAGCATTTTACAATTCCGATCCGAAGCCGGGCAGTCTGGCTTCCAAGGCAAAGATGGTGCAGAAGTACAACGATAAGCACGCGAAAAAATAGAAGGAGGGCGCAGGATGGATATGATTACGGTTACCGCTAAGACAGTCGATGAGGCAGTAACAAAGGCACTGATTGAACTGGAAACCACCAGTGATAAATTAGAGTACGAAGTGGTCGAAAAAGGAAGCGCCGGATTTCTGGGGATCGGCGCGAAACCGGCGATCATCCGTGCTAAGAAAAAAGAGACGCTCGAGGATCGTGCGATCGACTTTTTAAGCCAGGTATTTGATGCGATGAACTTAGATGTGAAGATCGCAGCGGCTTTCAATGAGGAAGAGTGCGAGATGAACATCGATCTCTCCGGCGAGGATATGGGTATTTTGATCGGTAAGAGAGGTCAGACCCTGGATTCTCTCCAGTATCTGGTCAGCCTGGTTGTCAACAAGAAGAGCGAGAATTACGTCCGCGTGAAGCTCGATACCGAGAATTACCGCGAGAGACGGAAAGAGACGCTTGAGACACTGGCAAAGAACATTGCTTACAAGGTAAAGAGAACGAAACGTTCTGTATCTTTGGAGCCGATGAACCCGTATGAGAGACGGATCATTCATGCAGCGCTGCAGAATGACAAGTATGTCACCACCCGCAGCGAGGGCGAGGATCCGTTCCGGCATGTGATTATTTCGCTGAAGCGTGAGGGCAGACGCGAGAGAAGTGACGGGTATGGGAGATATGAGAAGTAAATAAGTGTGACGAAGAAGGTCTGGAGGTATCTAGACCTTCTTTTTTGTGGGGGATCGAGCGCGAGAGGTTTATCGTTAAAACATGAAAAAAGAAATAAATATTAGACTAGATTTGTAAATAAAGATGGGAAAATGCTTCCATATGGTATAGAATAAGAAGATAAAAAGCAAGGAAGGATTTATATATATATGGTATATACAGATACAATCGCCGCGATCGCGACGGCGCTTTCGAGTTCGGGGATTGGGATTATCCGGATTAGCGGTTCGGACGCTGTTGCGGTGGCGGAGCGGATGTTTGAACCGGCGGTGGCGGGGAAGAGGCTTTCAGAGCAGAAAACGTATACGATTCATTATGGATATATTCGGGATGGAGAGGAACGGATCGATGAAGTGCTGCTTCTTTTGATGCGCGGTCCGCACAGTTATACGGCGGAGGATACGGTAGAGATTGACTGTCACGGAGGCGTGCTGGTGATGAAGCGGATTCTGGAGCTGGCGGTAAAATGTGGGGCACGGCTGGCGGAACCAGGCGAATTTACGAAGCGGGCGTTTTTAAATGGCAGAATTGATCTTTCGCAGGCGGAAGCCGTGATCGATGTGATCCAGTCGAAAAATGAGTATGCGCTGCAGTCTTCGGTCAGCCAGTTGAGCGGTTCAATGTCGCGGAAAGTGCGGGAACTCCGCGAAAAACTAATCTATGAGATTGCCTTTATTGAGTCCGCACTTGATGATCCGGAGCATATTTCTCTGGACGGATACCCGGAGCGCCTTCGGGAGACGCTGCAGCCGATTGAGATGGAGCTGGAGGCGTCGATCGGGACGTTTGACAACGGGCGTATCATGACGGAGGGGATCAAAACCGTGATCTTAGGTAAGCCGAATGCAGGAAAATCGTCCCTGATGAATGTACTGCTGGGAGAGGAGCGCGCGATTGTGACAGAGATCGCCGGTACGACACGCGATACGCTGGAGGAAAATATCCGTCTGCGCGGGCTTAGTTTAAATTTGATCGATACGGCGGGCATCCGGGAAACGGAGGATATCGTTGAAAAGATTGGCGTGGAACGGGCGAGAAAAATTGCGGATGAGGCAGATTTGATCTTGTATGTGGTCGATGGATCAAGGAAGCTGGATGAAAATGACCGTCAGATCCTCGATTTGATCCGGGGACGGAAGGTGATCGTCCTCTTAAATAAGACAGATCTGGAACCGGTTCTCACAGAAGAAGCGCTTCGCGAAGCGTGCGGGCAGGAAGTGATCCCGGTATCGGCGAAGGAACAGCAGGGAATTGATCGATTGGAGGAAAAAATTCAGACGATGTTCTTGCAGGGAAACCTGAATTTCAACGATCAGGTCATGCTGACAAACGTCCGTCACAAGACGGCGATGGAGCAGGCGCTGAAAAGCCTGCGTCTGGTCGAGACAAGCATCGACAATGCGATGCCGGAGGATTTTTTCTCGATTGATCTGATGGATGCCTATGAACATCTTGGAACGATCCTTGGGGAATCACTGGAAGAGGATCTGGTGAATGAGATTTTCAGCCATTTTTGTATGGGGAAATAGATCAATTTTTTTGCAAGGTTTCTTTCCTTGTGGTATGATAGGGTGGATCTGAAAACAAGAAAGAATATAAGGCGTTTGATCGAATTGAAATGTGCAGCTACAGTAAAATCGGCTGCGAATCATACGGCGCATGAGCCGCAGTGTTTATCTCAGTCGAGAAGACTCCCGTGGTGAGTAATAGCAAATTTGTCTCAGTGGAAGCCTTGTCTCCGACTGAGATAAACGCTCCGCGAGGATGCGCAGTGATTCTGTAAAGAATATGTCAGCTTACGCTGACCAGAATCACGCGCCAAGTCTCACGGACGTTCGACTTGAATAGAACGCAGAGATAGAGAGGAAAGAGGAAACATGCCCTGTTTAACAGAAAATTATGATGTAGCGGTCGTCGGGGCGGGACACGCCGGCTGTGAGGCGGCGCTGGCAAGCGCGAGACTGGGACTCGAGACGATCGTGTTTACCGTCAGCGTGGACAGCATCGCCCTGATGCCGTGCAACCCGAATGTCGGCGGAAGCTCGAAGGGCCACTTGGTGCGCGAGCTGGATGCGCTCGGCGGCGAGATGGGAAAAAATATAGATAAAACCTTTATACAGTCCAAGATGCTCAACCAGTCCAAGGGACCGGCGGTGCATTCGCTCCGCGCGCAGGCGGACAAGCAGGAATACACCCGCCAGATGCGCCGTACCATGGAAAATACCGATCACCTGACGATCCGTCAGGGAGAGGTGGCAGAGCTGATCGTGGAAGAAGGTCAGATCAAAGGACTGAAAACGTACTCCGGCGCGACGTATTACTGCAAGGCGGTGGTGCTGGCAACGGGAACGTACCTGAAAGCGAGATGTATCTATGGTGATGTGAGCAATCCGACCGGACCGAATGGTCTGCAGGCGGCAAACCATCTGACAGATTCCCTGAAAAAGCTGGGAATCGAGATGTTCCGTTTCAAGACGGGCACACCGGCGCGTGTTGATAAGCGCAGCATCGATTTTTCTAAGATGGAAGAGCAGTTCGGCGATGAGAGGGTTGTGCCATTTTCTTTTTCCACCGATCCGGAGTCGGTGCAGAAGGAGCAGGTGTCCTGCTGGTTGACCTATACCAATGAGAAAACACATGAGATCATCCGCAACAACCTGGATCGATCGCCCCTCTTTTCGGGCGCGATCGAGGGAACAGGTCCGCGTTACTGTCCATCGATCGAGGATAAGGTGGTAAAATTTCCAGATAAGAACCGTCATCAGGTTTTTGTCGAGCCGGAGGGAATTTATACGAATGAAATGTATCTGGGCGGTATGTCCAGTTCCCTGCCGGAGGATGTGCAGTACGCGATGTATCGTACCGTGCCGGGACTTGAAAATGTAAAAATTGTTCGAAATGCATATGCAATTGAGTACGATTGTATCAATGCACGCCAGTTGAAGGCATCGCTGGAATTTAAGGCGATCCGGGGATTGTTCAGCGGCGGTCAGTTTAACGGAAGCTCCGGTTATGAGGAAGCGGCGGTACAGGGCTTTATGGCGGGTGTCAATGCGGCGCGCGAAGTGCTGGGAAAAGAACCGATCATCCTCGACCGTTCCCAGGCATATATCGGTGTCTTAATCGACGATCTGGTTACCAAAGAAAACCATGAACCGTACCGGATGATGACGTCGCGTGCGGAATACCGCCTGCTTTTGCGTCAGGACAACGCGGATCTGCGTCTTTCCCCGATCGGGCATGAGATTGGACTGGTCAGTGATGCGATGTATGAGCGTGTTCTCTGGAAAGAAAACATAATCGAGGAAGAGGCAAAGCGTCTGGAGAAGATCAACATTGGCGCTGGAAAAGAAGTGCAGGAATTTTTAGAGCGCCACGGAAGCACCCCGCTCAAGACCGCGGCAACGCTGGCAGAGCTGGTACGCCGTCCGGAGTTAAGCTATGAAGCACTGGCAGAGCTGGATCCGAACCGTCCGGAACTTCCGGAAGATGTGATCGAGCAGATCAACATCAACATCAAGTATGACGGCTATATCCGCCGCCAGCTGCAGCAGGTTGCACAGTTCAAGAAGATGGAGAGCCGGAAGCTGGATGAAAACTTCGACTATTCCACGGTCGGAAGCCTGCGCCGTGAGGCAGTACAGAAGTTAAATCTCTATAAACCGGCAAATATCGGTCAGGCATCCCGAATCGCGGGCGTGTCACCGGCGGATATTTCGGTGCTGCTGGTACACTTAGAGCAGAGCCGCCATGCGGGGCATGGGGAAGAGAAGAAAGAACTGTAAATATAGAAACGAGCGGATTCAGAGTTACTGTACACGGGCAGGCACTTTTGGAACCGAAAGTGTCGTAAGAAAACCTGGTGGCAGGAGGAATTTGCCGTATTTAAATGCGAAGCCACGGCAAATTCCGTTACTGGGCACGT
>OGIN01000680.1_pt1 | contig 27224 bp, 36 predicted proteins | sample 1571851 | NCBI WGS metagenome assembly OGIN01 (sample SAMEA2582123, study PRJEB24529) | metagenome | biome: Human gut stool | place: China | collected 2011 | reverse complement strand
ACAGGAGGGATGTTTCATAGCCGATGTAAAACCTGGAGACTCTAAAGAAATATTGATTCCGTGGTTAACAAAATTAGATAAAGAAGCTGTTAAGACAGTTAGTGCTTTATTGAAAGATGATCAAATTTGGGCTAAAGCTGGTTTTGAAGTTGCTTTCGGTCAAACTATAGTTGGTGAATATAAACCGCTCTCAGTTTCTAAACAACCGCTAAAAGTTATTATTGGTGATGGTAATATCGGTATAAGATACAATGATTTTGAAGTGATGTTTGCTAATAGTGAAGGATTAATTTCATTAAAATATGGGAACCATGAATATATCGCAAGAGCTCCACGTCCTGTTTTTAGCCGAGCATCAACTGATAATGAACGCGGGTATAAACATGAGGTGAATAGTTCAATGTGGTTTGGGGCTTCAACTTTTTATAATTGTACTAAGTTTAATTATGAAGTTGCCTCTGATTATAGTAGTGTAAAAGTATTTTTTGAGTATACTTTACCGGTAATTCCTGCAACTACTGTTGATATAGTCTTTACAGTACGGGCACCAGGTATTATTAGGGTTGATTATCATTATCATGGAAAAGCAGGATTACCAGAATTACCATTAATAGGAATGTGTTTTAAACTGTATGATCAAGTTGATCGTTTTGAATATTTAGGTCGTGGACCTTTAGAAAATTATATTGATCGTAAGGATGGAGCAAAAATTGATGTTTATGATTGTCTTGTTAAGGATAACTTATCGCCATATTTAGTTCCACAAGAATGTGGAAATCGCTGTGATTTGCGTTATTTAGCAATAACTGATGAAAAAGATCAAGGAATTTGTTTCAAAATGATCGATCAGCCATTCGAAGCAACTGTTCTTCCATATAGCTTGCAGACTTTAGAAGCTGCAATGCATCAAGAAGAATTACCAAAATCATATTTTACCTTTGTAACTATTTTAGCTGCTCAAATGGGTGTTGGCGGTGATGATAGTTGGGGTGCTCCAATACTCGAAGAATACTGTATTAAAGGTGAAGAAGATGTTGAATACGCTTTCGAAATTTGTAAGCGTTAATCAACTAAAAATCTTTTGATAAATGTTATCAAAAGTCTCGCAAGTGTTTTTTAGATGGGCTATAATAAACATGTATGATAAATTGAGAAGGAAAAGGATGGTAATGACGATATGCTAAAAAACGAAGTAATGAGTAAAACAAAAATTGTATGTACGATAGGACCAGCATCAGATAACAAAGAGATGTTAACTAAATTAGTTAAAGCTGGAATGAATGTAATGAGACTTAATTTTTCTCATGGAACTCATCCTGAGCATCAGGCAAAAATTGATTTGATTACTGAAATCAATAAGGAGTTGGATACAAGCGTTGCTATTTTATTAGATACTAAAGGGCCGGAAATTAGAACAGGTGATTTTATCGATGGTTCAACTGAATTTAAAAAAGGTCAGGTTGTCACAATTTGTCAAGAAGATATTGTCGGAACAAGTGATCGTTTTACAATCACTTATAAAGAATTATATAAGGATGTAAAACCTGGTGGGTTTATTTTGGTAAATGACGGTCAAGTGGAATTGCTAGTTGATCATGTTGAAGGTACAGACATTGTATGTGTTTGTGCTAATAACGGAATTGTAAAAAATAAAAGGGGAATCAATGTACCGGGAATTAAATTAGGTTTCGATTATCTATCACCAAAAGATATTGATGATTTAACTTATGGATGTACACAACCATTCAATTATGTGGCTGCTTCTTTTGTAAGACGTGCACAAGATGTATTTGATGTAAAAAAACTTTTGGTTGAAAATGGTCGACCTGATATTCAAATCATTGCTAAGATTGAAAATAGCGAAGGTGTTGAAAACATAGATGAGATTCTAAAAATAGCTGATGGGATTATGGTTGCCCGTGGTGATTTAGGAGTTGAAGTACCTGCAGAGGATGTCCCATTGATTCAAAAGGAAGTCATTACGAAATGTAAGGATATGGGAAAATTAGTTATTACTGCTACTCAAATGCTTGAAAGTATGCAGCAAAATCCTCGCCCGACTCGTGCAGAAGTAAGTGATGTTGCCAATGCTATTTTTGATGGAACAGATGCAATCATGCTATCTGGGGAATCTGCATCAGGCCTATATCCACAAGAAGCAGTAATGACAATGAGTAAGATTGCTTTAAAAACAGAAAATAGCTTAGATTATGATGCATTACATCGTCAAGCTGTAAGAACTGCTCCACAAGATACATCTGAAGCTATTTGTATGTCAGTTGCAGAAATTGCCTCTAAATTCCAAGTTGCAGCGATTATTGCTTTTACTGAAAGTGGATTTACTGCTCGAAAAATGTCTCGTTATCGTCCTGAAGCTCGGATCATTGCTGCTACACCTGAAGTAGCAACTACTAGAGCCCTTGCAATTAACTGGGGAGTAAAACCAGTAAAATGCAAAACAATGAAAACACGTTCAAGTATGATGGATTATGCTGAAATCATTGCAAAAGAAAATGGTGTTGAATCGGGAGAACTTATTTTAGTTACTGGTGGTAAACCAGGACTTAAAGGGGATACTAGCTATTTAGAGTTAGTTCGTGTTAAATAATATTAAGGATATGACACCCAGCTTAGCTGGGTGTTTATCATAAGGAGGATATATGTTATTAAAAGATAAAATGAAGAACGGTCAATTATATCGGGAATTTGGCCATGAAAATATAGAAGATCAAGAGTATGAAAAAGAAATTGAACGTCAAAGATTAAATTGTAAAGCAAGAATGTTCGAGTATAATCATTGTCATCCTGATAATAAAAAAGAAAAACAGGATATTTTAAGAGGGTTACTAGGCCATGCTGGTGAAAATATATGGATTGAAGCTCCCGCTTATTTTGCCTACGGCTGTAATACCTATATTGGTGAAAATTTTTATGCTAATTTTAATTTGGTTGTTGTTGATGATATTGAAGTTCATATTGGTAACAATGTAATGGTTGCTCCAAATGTTACATTATCAGTAACTGGTCATCCTGTTGATCCGGAATATCGAAGAGGTGGAACGCAATTTTCATTGCCGATTGTAATTGGGGATGATGTTTGGATCGGTGCAAATAGTGTTATTTTACCGGGGGTTACGATTGGTGACAATAGTGTTATTGGAGCTGGTAGTGTTGTAACCCAAGATATTCCAGCAAATTCTGTTGCTTATGGGGTACCATGCCGAGTAATTCGCGAAATTAATGATTATGATAAAGAATATTATCGTAAAGGAAAAAAAGTTAATCTTGATTGGTAAAAGCCCATGCCTTCTTTAAAGGGATACATATTGTATAATAAAGTGAGGTGTTTAAATGGATCCGCTTCAAGATGAATATTACATGATTGATAATCAGTTAGATAGTCGGCAGCCAATTATTCCATTTTGGTTTTGGTGGTTATTTCCTCCACCATGGCAACCGGGACCCCCATGGCAGCCAGGCCCACCGGGACCGGGACCACGACCCCCATGGCAGCCAGGCCCACCAGGACCACGACCACCATGGCAGCCAGGTCCCCCAGGACCAGGGCCACGACCCCCAGGACCGCCACCACGTCCGCCACGATGGTGAAATAGTAAAAAATAGGTACACAAATGTGTATCTATTTTCGTGTTTTGATAATTTATTGAATCTTGTTGGAAATATCGTTATACTTAAAAGTAAGAGCGAAATATGAAAGGAGATAATATGAATTATTTAACATTAGATATTGGTGGTAGTTCAATCAAGTATGCTTTATTAAATGAAACGGGAGAGTTTATTGAAAAAGGAAGTACAATTGCACCTCATCAAAGTATTGAGCAGTTTGTTGAGGTAATTGGAGAACTGTATGATAAGTATGCTGAACAAATTGTTGGTATGGCAATTTCTATGCCGGGTGCAATAGATCCTCAAAAGGGCTTTGCTTATACTGGTGGTGCATATAAATATATAAAAGATATGGAAATTGTAAAAATTTTACAAGAACGTTGCCCGTTGCCTATTACGATTGGTAATGATGCTAAATGTGCGGCTAATGCGGAAGTAGGATTTGGATGTTTAAAAGATGTTGATGATGCTGCTGTAATAATTTTAGGAACTGGAATAGGCGGTTGTATTGTTCGTGATGGTAAAGTTCATATTGGTAAACATTTCTCTTCAGGAGAATTTTCATGGATGCGGACTAATGGGGAAGATGGCAATAACCCTGAATGTGTATGGGCAGCTACGAATGGAATTCCTGGCTTATTAAAGGCAGTTCAAGAGTCTGTTGGAACAAAAGAACAATATAATGGTAAAGAGATTTTTGAAATGGCAAATAGTGGAGATAAAAAGGTACTTGCTGGGCTTGATAAATTCTGTAATCGTTTAGCTGTTCAAATTTATAATTTACAAGCACTTTTCGACCCAGAAAAAATTGCGATTGGTGGTGGTATCTCAGCACAACCATTATTATTAGAATTAGTTGAGAAACATATAGAAGAAATGTATCAAACTGGATTAAAGGCTAATTCACCAATTGCACGCCCTGTAGTTGTTCCTTGTCAATATCGTAATGATGCTAATCTATTAGGCGCTTTTTATCAACATTTACATACATGTAAGAAAAATTAACATAATGAAGCAAGGCCCAAACGGGTTTGCTTTTCTATTATATCTATAATAATGATAAAAGTAGTTTGAGCAATAAAACCTCTTTTTGATTCTAACCAAAAAGAGGTTTGCTAATTGATATTTAAAATTTAATTTTTGAAAATATTAGTTGCTTTCATTTTAATGAAAGCCTTTTTTATTATTTCTTCATCTTGAATTAAAGCAATTCTAATATATCCTTCTCCTTCGCTGCCAAAAGCACTACCAGGAATAAATAAAATACCGGTTTGCTCAAATAAATCATTAACAAAATCAATTGACTTTTGATATAAGCTGGGAATTTTTGCCCAAATAAACATAGTTCCCTTTGTCTCTTTAATATTCCAGCCAATTTCTTGAGCACATTTTAAAAAGATATCGCGACGCCGCTGATAAGCCTCTCTTGTTTTTATAACACAATTTTGTTCACCGGTAATGGCTTCGATTGCTGCTAATTGAATAGGGATAAACATGCCATAATCCATATTAGATTTTAATGTTTTAAGCTGTTCAATAATTGCTTTGTTGCCAACTGCAAATCCAATTCGAGCACCAGCAAGCCCATAAGTTTTTGATAAGGAATTAAATTCAATACCTACATCTTTAGCGCCAGGATATGATAAAAAGCTTCTACCTAAGCCTTCAAATAATAGTTCGCTATAAGCATTATCGTGTAATACAATAATTTGATACTTTTTAGCAAAGTCAATTAATCTTAAATAAAACTTATCATTTGCAATCGCACAGGTAGGGTTGTTAGGATATGAAACAATCATAAATTTTGCTTTTTTAGCAATGGTTGGATCAATTTTATCAAAGTCAATCAAATAATTATTTTCTTCTTTTAAAGGCATATCGACAATATTTGCATTAGCAAGCAACGGCCCGTCTTTAAAAATAGGATAGCTAGGATTAGGAACTAAGACAATGTCACTATCGTTGATCAATGTCATTGCTAGATGTGCTAAGCCTTCCTGAGAACCCAGTAATGAACAAATTTCATCATCTTCTAAAATGACCTCATAACGTTTTTTATACCAAGCGATTACAGCCTTGATTAATTCTGGTAAATCATTAATCGCATAAACATAGTTTTTAGGATCTAGGGCAGCATTAGCAAGCACTTCTCTTATTCTTTTGGTAGGGGGAATATTTGGCGTACCCGTACTAAAATCAATTACTTCTTTTCCATTTTCACGTCTTAATGCTGCCTTTTTTGCTAAAATTGTAAAAATACTTTCTTGAAAAAGTTCCATTCGTTTTGAAAATTCCATTTAATAATTCACCTCGTGGTTTATTCTAATACAATGAATCTTAAAGTTAAAGGTAAAAAAATAAAAAGCTACTTTATAATTTTAGTTAAAATGTTATAAAAATATGTCTTAATGTTGTATTTTGAAAATATATAATATTAATAAATAAATTTATTTCAATTACTTTCCTTTTGTAATTAGGGAATATATAACAAATTGACATATTTAAAATACATCTAATACTATTATAAATATATCCAAATGTTATAATTGTCGATATAGAAGCGCTTACAGTAAACTGAGGAGGAAAGTGATGGGAGTATTTAAAAAGGAAATTCAAGTTAATTGTCCGATAGAAGGAAAAGTTTATCCTTTAGAGTATTGTCCTGATGAAGTTTTTTCAAAAGGAATGACTGGAGAAGGGGTTGTAATATTTCCAACTGGTAATAGAGTTGTCGCACCAATTGATGGTAAAATAAATTTTATTTTTTCTTCAAAGCATGCAATTGTTTTGAAAGGTCAAGGAATAGAGTTTCTAATTCATGTGGGTTTGGACACGAATCAACTAAACGGGGATGGCTTTAAAATATTTGTAGATCCTGATCAAGTTGTTAAACAGGGTGATATTTTGTTAACTTTTGATTCAGAAATATTAAAAAAACATCGTTGTATTGATGCAACACCGTTTGTTTTTACAAATTTAAATCGTAAAAATATAACTGTTAATAGATATGGTATGGTTAATTTAAATGAACCATTTATTATCGTTGAAAGGGGATAGAAAAATGAATAATGATAGATTATCATTTAAGGAAAAATATTCATATGGAGTAGGCGCAATTGGTAAGGATATGTGCTGTGGAATTATCTTTACTTATTGTATGTTGTATTTTACAGATGTTCTTAAATTATCAGCTTCATTTGTAGGAACATTGTTTTTCTTAGCAAAATTTTGGGATGCTGTTAATGATTTAGGTATGGGAATGATTGTTGATAACACCCATAGTAGATGGGGTAAATTTAGACCTTGGTTAGCAATTGGAACTATTGTTAATGCAATTATTTTAGTTGCTTTATTTACTGATTGGGGATTATCAGGAACTAGTTTGTATATATTTGCTGCTATTATGTATATCGTATGGGGAATGACATATACCGTCATGGATATCCCATATTGGTCAATGTTACCTAATTTAACATCAAATCCAGAAGAACGAGATCGTGTAGCTGTTATTCCAAGAATTTTTGCATCGATTGGGGGTTCTCTGTTAGTTGGTGGGTTTGGATTACAAATCATGGATTTCCTTGGAAATGGTGATGCTCAAGTGGGATATACAAATTTTGCTATTGTCATTGCCATTATTTTTATTGTAACTGTGGGAATTACTGTAGTTAATGTTAAATCAGCTGATCGAGTAGAAGCAAAGAAACCAGAAAAGACTTCGTTTAGAAAGATGTTCGAAATAATTTGTAAAAATGATCAGCTGTTAGTAGCAATAGCAACGATTTTAACATTTAATTTTGGAATGAATTGTATTGCTGGGGTTCAAACTTATTATTTTATTTATGTTGCAGGCAATAAGGGATTATTTTCTATTTTTACAATGTTTGCAGGATTTGCAGAGATTTTTGGTTTGATCATCTTTCCAAAGTTATCTCAAAGATTAAGTAAACAACAGGTGTATGCTTTAGCTAGTGGAATACCAGTAGTTGGTCTAATCATTTTATTAGTAACAGGATTTATTGCTCCGCAAAATTATATTTTAACAGCAGTAGCAGGGATTTGTGTCAAATTCGGTTCTGGATTACAATTAGGTACAGTGACAGTAGTATTAGCCGATGTTGTAGATTATGGAGAATATAAGCTAGGGACACGTAATGAGTCTGTAATTTTTTCAATTCAAACCTTATTAGTAAAATTTGCTTCAGCTATGGGTGCTTTATTTACAGGTTTTGCTTTAGATGCCACAGGATATGTTGCTGGAGCTTCTCAAACTATGGCAACTCAAAATGGAATGCGTATTATTATGGTTGCATTACCAATTATTTTAGTGCTAATAAGTTATATTATTTATAAAAAGTATTACAAATTAAACGGAGCGTACTATCAAAGAATTATGAATATAATCGCTTTAAGGAAAGAAGAAAATCAGATGATTCTTGATGATGTAACGGAAGATATAAAAAATTCAAATGAACCGATTATTGATTTAAAGGAGAAGAAATATGCCAATTAAATTTCATAAAACAACTAAGATATTTCATTTATATAATCAAGAGATAAGTTATATTTTTAAAATCTTAAAAAATAATCAATTAGGACAACTTTATTATGGTAAAGCAATCAAAGATCGTGAAAATTTTGATCATTTATTTGAAAGTATGCAGCGACCAATGGCATCATGTGCTTTTGAAGGCGATTTAACATTTTCTTTAGAACATATTAAACAGGAATATCCTGCTTATGGCTCTGGTGATATGCGTCACCCTGCGATTGAAATCGCTCAAGCAAATGGTAGTCGAATCATTTCGTTTAACTATCAGGGGCATACTATTATAAGTGGTAAGCCTAAATTAGATAAATTACCCGCGACATATGTTGAATCACCAGATGAAGCAACAACTTTATTAATAACTTTATATGATAATATAATTGATTCAAAAATTATTTTAAGTTACACAATTTTTGAAAATATGCCGGTAATTACAAGAAATGCTTATATTGAAAATTGCGGTGAACAAAAAATAACTTTAGAGCAAGTGATGAGTATGTCACTTGATTTACCCGACAAAGAATATGAGATGATTGAATTAACAGGTGCTTGGGCTCGTGAAAGGAGCATTAAGGAGAGAAAGCTAGAGCATGGAATTCAATCTATATATTCTCTAAGAGGATGTTCAAGTAATAATTTTAATCCTTTCATCGCTTTAAAGCGTGAAAATTGTAATGAATATGCTGGTGAGGTTTTAGGATTTAGTTTTGTATATAGTGGGAATTTTTTAGCTCAGGTTGAAGTTGATACTTATGATGTTACAAGAGTGATGATGGGAATACATCCCCACTGTTTTAGCTGGAGTCTTGAAAAAGGAGAAAGTTTTCAAACTCCGGAAGTAGTCATGGTGTATTCAAATGATGGACTAAATAAAATGTCACAAACTTACCACAAACTTTATCAAAGACGATTGGCTCGTGGGAAATATCGTGATCAAGTACGACCTATTTTAGTTAATAATTGGGAGGCAACGTACTTTGATTTTGATGAAGAAAAAATTATGGATATTGCTGGAACTGCTCAAAAATTAGGAATCGAGTTATTTGTTCTTGATGATGGCTGGTTTGGTAAACGTAATAATGATGTTGCAGGGTTAGGTGACTGGTATCCGAATTTACAAAAATTACCAAGTGGAATTAGTGGTTTATCAAGAAAAATAAATAATCTGGGAATGAAGTTTGGTTTGTGGTTTGAACCAGAAATGGTCAATAAAAATTCTGATTTATATCGTAATCATCCACAGTGGATTTTAGAAACACCAAACCGTCCTAATAGTCATGGACGTAATCAATTTGTATTAGATTTTTCAAATCCAGAAGTCGTTATTTATGTTTATAATATGATGACAGAAGTAATTGATAAAGCAAATATTTCTTATATTAAATGGGATATGAACCGCTGTATGACAGAAGTTTACTCTAGTTGTCACGATAGTGAGAGTCAGGGACGAGTTATGCATGAATATATTTTAGGAGTGTATCAGTTATATGAATTGTTAACAAGTCGTTTTCCTGAAATTTTATTTGAATCTTGTGCTAGTGGTGGTGCTCGTTTTGATCCAGGAATGATGTATTATGCACCACAATGTTGGACCAGTGATGATACTGATGCGCTAGAACGTTTGAAAATCCAATATGGAACATCAATGGTATATCCTGTTTCGAGTCTTGGAGCTCATGTATCGGCAGCGCCAAATCATCAGTTGTTGAGAAATACACCGATTGAAACAAGGGCAAATGTTGCTTATTTTGGTACTTTTGGATACGAATTAGATCTTAATAAATTAAGCATGGATGAACAGATAAAAGTTAAAGAACAAATCACCTTTATGAAGGACTATCGGGAGATTATTCAGTTTGGAACGTTTTACCGTTTAAAAAGTCCATTTGAAGGTAATGAGACTGTTTGGATGGTTGTATCACAGGATCAGAATACTGCTATTATTGGATATTATCGTACTTTGCAGGAAGTTAATGTTGGTTACCGTCGTGTAAAGCTGTTGGGATTAGATCCGGATAAAGAATATCATGTTAATCTTAATAATACAGTTCATTATGGTGATGAATTAATGAACTTGGGTTTAATTACAACTGATAGTTCTTGCGGTGAAAATAAAGAAAAATACGATGGGACTAATGGAGATTATTTATCTAGAATCTACGTATTAAAAGCAAAAATATAATAATCCTGAGTAAACCTCACGAGTTGGATAAGACAGGCTTAAGTGTAGAGCTATTCTACGGTAAACCGTTATTCTAGCTTGTGGGGTATTTATATATCAAAGAGAACTGTTTAGATGAGAAGTTTTTAATCAGATTTAAAATAGTTTATAGGTATGGATTTAGAATATTATAATCAAAAAGTCATAAATTAAAAGGATTGATTTCTTTATAAAGTAATCAATCCAAATATTTAATTATTATATTTAATTACATCTTTTTAAAATAGTTATATTAATTCTTATTAGTAATTTTCACACATTCTTTCAAAAAAGGCTTTAGGATATCCGCATGTAGGACAATGTTCAGGTGCTTCATCTCCTTCATAAATGAATCCGCATTGACGACATTTCCATCCTTTTGGGGCATCGCCTTTGAATGTTGTGCCGTTTTTATATGATTCTAATAATTTTAGATAACGTTTCTCATGGGATTTTTCAACGATAGCAACATTTTCAAATTTAATTGCTAATTCTTCAAAACCTTCTTCACGTGCTTCTTGGGCCATTCTTGCATACATTTCAGTCCACTCTTCATTTTCACCTGCAGCGGCTGCTTCTAGATTTTCATCAGTTGTTCCAATTCCATGAAATGCGGCAAACCACATTTTAGCATGTTGTTTTTCTTGATCAGCTGTTTCTTCAAAAATTGCAGCAATTTGCTCTAATCCTTCTTTACGAGCTGCTTCAGCAAAGAAAGTATATTTATTACGAGCCATTGATTCACCAGCAAAGGCTTCCATTAAATTCTTTTCAGTTTTTGTTCCCGCATATTTACTAGTACTAGTTTCTGCTACTGCTTCAAATTTTTCTTTTGGAGCTTTACAAACCGGACATACCCAATCAGTATCTAAATCATTCCACTTAGCATCTTGAGTAGCTTCATCATAAATAAATCCACAAATTTTACAAACGTATTTCATCTTCTTTTCCTCCAAATTTATTAAATAGTAATCATTACTATTTAATTATAACGCTTATTAAATTAAAAAGCAATTTATATTTTATTAATTTATGAATCTTTATTTGATATATGTTTAAATTAGCTTTTTTCATTACAAGGAATTTTTTAGTAGTTTATTAATTAAATCTTTCTCACGTCATTTTTAGCATTTTTCAATAACTTGTTTAAAAAGTTTCTAGTATATAAACTTTGAGGTAGCATAAATCTTGATTTACGAACAATGTCTTCATTTATTAATCGGTTAGATTTGACTAGAGTGTTAGCTATTTGCTTAATAACAGGATTGCTTGTTTGTTTTGAAAGATTTTGAGCTATTACTTCTTGTTTTGCTTTACTTCAGGTTAAATAACCTAACTCATTAAGCATTTTAACTTCTTTATTTCGTGGTGGATAGTCATAAGGGACCATAGAAATGGCATTTAATCACAGGTGTGCGTTAATACATTTTGAAGCCTTAATTTGATCATCTTGTGTATCACTTGCTCTGGTAGGACAAACGTATAAATGAAGGTAATCTTTAGTGTATCGGTGAATATTTCCTTTTGCTCTCGTTTTCACATTATTGGCTTCTAACAATTTTAAACTTGTCATTTTGTAAATTGGACAAAATTCAGGTGGAAAGATCTAGTATAAACAAATTCGCAAATACTACTTAACTTTTCTAATTCTTTTAAATAGGTAATAGTAATCATTATTAATATATTATAATTGCAATTACTTACATGAATAAAAGCAATAATAATTAATAAAAAGAATAGATTGATCTAATAATCTATTCTTTGCGTTCATGAGGATCATTCATTCTTGAATTATCAACTAATTTAAATTGTTTACGATAATCACGTGGTGCCATTTGATGTGAATTACTAAATGCTTTTGAAAAAGATAATTGGTTAGAATATCCGCAAGAGAAGGCAATTTGATTAATTGTAAGATCAGTATTAGTAAGAAGATCTTCGGCGCGCATCATTCGATACTTTAATAAAAATTCTTGTGGTGATAAATGAAGATGCTTTTTAAATAATGTTGTTAGATAACTGCGGTTGAGAGAAAGGTAATCAGCAATCTCGTTGACTGTTACCATTTCCTGGTAATTATTTTGAATATATTCAATTGCTTTATCAACATATGGATTGTAGTTAGGGGCTACATTATCATTATAAGTAATATTAGCACTTTTGGCTAAAAAACTAAAAAAGGTATACAGTTGTCCTTGAATAAATAACTCGTTACTATAGCTTAGTTTATTGTGTGCAAGAATAGCAATCGTTGTTTCTCTCAATTCATTGATATAATCACAATGAACTACAAGATTATGTTCATCTAAATTACATCGTTTTAAATATTGACGAGTTTTAGAACCATCAAAGCTGATCCATAAATATGTCCAAGGTTCATGTTGGTCGGCTTGATAATAAGTGACAACGTTTGGCATTATTAAAAAAGCATCACCTACTTTAATCTGATATACTTGGTTGTTAACGTGATATTCACCTTGACCGGAGAGACAGTAATGTAATAGATAATTTGGACGAACAGCTGGACCATATGAATAATTAGGTTTACATTCCTGCATCCCGCAAAATTTCAAGTAAAAATCTTCAAAAGATTTATTCTCTAATTCTAAATATGAGTACATGGAAATACCTCCTTTATCAATTATACCAAATTAATAATTAGATGTGTTCTAAATATAGGCATATTTCATATAAATAATACGAAGAGAGGAGTTTACAATGGAAACGAAAAATATCTTACATGATATCGCAAAAAGGTGCGATGGGGACATATATTTAGGGGTGGTTGGACCGGTTCGAAGTGGGAAATCTTCATTTATCAAACGTTTTATGGAAATGGCGGTCATTCCATATATCGAAGATAAAGATGCAAAACTGCGTGCCATTGACGAATTGCCACAGTCTGGTAAAGGTAAAATGATTATGACTGTAGAACCTAAATTTATTCCTAATCAAGCAGTAGAAATGTTAATGGATGAGAATTTTAAAGTTAATGTCCGACTAGTTGATTGTGTTGGTTATGTTATTGAAGGAGCAAAAGGATATCAAGATGATCAAGGAATACGCTATGTTAAAACGCCTTGGTATTTAGAATCAATTCCATTTGATCAAGCAGCCAAAGTCGGAACGAAAAAAGTTATACAAGATCATTCAACAATTGGAATCGTTATAACTAGTGATGGTAGTATTTGTGATATTCCAGGAGCTAATTATAATGAAGCGACTGATAGTATTGTTGAAGAACTATTAGACATTGATAAGCCGTTTATTATTATAATTAATACTAAAGATGTCAACAGTTCTGCTTGTAAAAAAGAGTATGAACGTTTAACCGCTAAATATGATGTTCCAGTTCTATCTATGGATGTTACAAATATGGAAGAACCACAAATTGTTTCATTATTAAAAGATGCATTATATGAATTTAAAATCAGTGAAGTACGTATCGAGGTACCTAAATGGTTAGCAATGATGTCAAATAGTCATTGGTTAAAACAAACATTAGATACATCATTAAAAGAATCATTACAATCAATTAAAAAGTTTAAAGATGTAGAGCGGATTGGTGATACGATCAGCGAATATGATTTTGTTGATAAAGCTTACTTAACAGGAATAGATACAACTACTTCAAGTGCTACTTTAAAAATTGAAGAACGTGAAGGGCTATATAATGAAATATTAGAAGAAATAATTGGCGATAAAGGATTTGATCAGGCAACTTTCTTAACCTTTATTCAAGAACTAGTAGATATAAAAAAAGAATATGAAGGTTTTTCAAATGCTATTAGAATGGTAAAGCAGACAGGATATGGTTATGCAATTCCAAAGTTAGATGAAATTGAGTTGAGTGATCCAGAAATTATTAAACAAGGACCTCGTTATGGGATGAAACTTGTTTCTAAAGCAGGAACTACTTATATGATCAAAGTTGATATTGAAAGTACTTTTGAACCAATTATTGGATCGAGGGAACAAGCAGAAGCATTTATTGAATATTTGAATTCTAGTGGAAATGATAAACAAGCGATTTTTGATTGTGATGTATTTGGTCGTAAACTTGGTGATTTGATTGAAGAAGGTATGTATATTAAGCTAAATGCAATCCCTGAAAATGCCAGTTTAAGACTGCATGATATTTTGTCAAAAATTGTTAATAAGGGCAAAAGTAATGTAATTGCAATTGTGCTATAAAAGTGCTTGAAATCGGTACTTTTTAATGTTATACTTTCGAAGTATTAGAATTATGGAGGTTGTTATGAACAAGAAAGAGTTAGTCGAAACAGTATCTAAAGAAAGAAACTTAACTAAAAAAGATGCCGAAATTTTAGTAGACACAGTTTTTAATACAATTACGCGTAGTGTTGTTGAAGGAGATAAAGTTTTAATCTCTGGATTTGGAACATTTAAAGTAAATGATCGTAAAGCTCGCAAAGGAATTTCACCAAAAACTCAAGAAGAAATGGTCATTCCTGCAAGCAAGACAGTTACATTCAAACCTAGTAATCGTTTGAAAGATGCAATGAATTAATCATTGCATTTAACCGCATGAAATCAGGGAGTTTGGAGGTTTTTTACTCCTTTTTACTCCTAAAATAAAAAAACACCCTAATGAGTGTTTTTTTTTATTTTTTAAACAATGATGTTATTCGCTTTCTTTCACTAGAATATAAATGACCGTATGTATTTGAAGTTGTTTTAATATCATTGTGCCCAGCCATTTGAGAAATTGTAAAAAGTTCAACACCTTTAGATATCAGCATCGATATATAGCTATGTCTCAACCCATGTACTGTTATTTTAGGCAAATCCATATCCTTGATGTAATTATTAAGTGTATCATTTAAATTTGTATAGCATCCTTTAAAAGGATATTTTTTTTCTTTCATAAATTCTTCAAGTCTAGGTGTTAGCCAATCAGGTATTGGCACGATTCTCTTAGAATGATTGTTTTTAAACACTGTAGTAATTATAGTCTTATTTCCTTGGCGTTTAACTGTATGTGACAAATGTAATTCATTATTTTTTATATCTAAGTCTGTTATATCTAGTCCGCATAATTCACTTTTACGCAATCCAGTATAAAATAATGTTGTGAAAATTAAATTGTGTGTGTTGTGTGTTATAGTAGATATAAACTTTTCAAATTGTTCCTCGGTCCAAAATGTAATTTCAGGTTTAGAAACTTTAGTCCTATTAACAAAAATAAATGGGTTAATATCTATATATTTTCTTTTTAAGCACCAATTAAAAAAACTATTCAAACCGCCTTCTCTTGTCTTAACAGTACGTGGTGATAAATCATTACTAATGTCTTTGATCCATTCTATTATATCAATATCTTTTATTTTATTTAGTTTTACTCCTTCAAATCTTTTATATTTTTTTCTCCATGTTTTTTCTATGTTATTCAAGGTGTTCTGTGAAAGATTTCTTTTTTTGCAGTCTACAATATATAAATCATATACATCAGAAAAGATATTATTTTTTTGTAAAACAGTTTTACCATTGTTATTTAATGTTAATTCTGCCACTTTTTTTCTACCATCTTTTATAGATTTTGATGTAACAGTTTTTCTAATTCTGCTCCCATCTGCTCTATATCCTATATTCACGTCAAAAATGTACCGTTTTTCGCCGTTTTTTAATATTCGGACTTTATATTCCTTTGCCATTTTATTTTACTCCTTTATTTGTTATAATAGGAGCATAATAAAAACTATCGACCGAAAGATAATTTTATTATGCTCAGTGATATTGCAGTATCACTTTAACCATCCCATTGCAGTGGGGTGGTTTTTTTGTATTAATTTATTAAATATCCATAACTATAATAATATGTGAGAACACTAATTATTTCTGTAGCACCTAGATTATAAGTTGAAAGCCATTTTCCAAAATCAGCTTTTTGTTTTAAAACATCATCACTAGAAAAATCATCTTTAACAGTTGCATCGGGGAACGGATTTATTATATGGTATTGAGAATTATTGATACCGCTATTTTTATAAACGCAGTTAATGCTAGTACCACCGATTGCATCATCGCTTTTAGAAATTAATAAGAGTATAGCTATATCATCTTTCGAAACACCTACTTTTACTAAGTAGCTGGGATCGTTTAGTCTTTCAAATTTATAACCATTATTAACTAATTTTTTGTATGTTTCATCATTTGATACAAATGTAGTTTCTTTTTCTGTTACAGTTAATTTTGCGGTATTACTCTTAATTGTTTCGCCATCTGAAGTTTCGATTTCTAAGTAGAAGTTTGTTTCTCCTACTTTTAAAGCAGTAATAAAATCACTACTTGCTTCTGCTATCGAATCGTCATCAAAAATAATTTTTTTACTTTTAATTCCAAAATTACTATTATTTTTTTTGATTTCAACAGTACCTAATTCGCCAGTTTTGATATTTACATCCTCGATAGTGATGCTATTTTTTTCTTTACTACATCCTACAAAACCAAAACACAATAATAAAACCAATAAACTTTTAAATATTTTTTTCATAAATATCTCTCCCTGATTATATATTTTTGTTTTAGGGTAAACTCCTAAAAAGGAGGTACCTGATATGTTAAAAATAAAAATTTCGGAAGTAAGAAACAATAAAAGATTTTCAATCAGAAAACTTGCAATCCATAGCGGTATTTCAAAGTCAACTTTAAATGATTTTGAAAATGGTAAATCAATTCCTAGAATGGATTCTATGGAAAAAATTGCTATAGCACTTAATGTACGTATTTCAGATTTATATGATTCACCATATAAATAAAATTCCGTCCGAGAAATCGGACAAATGCCCTCGTTTTAACATTTTGGATTCAGATTGTTATATAATGTAATTACACTTCTCTATCCCAAAAATGACATAAGAGGGGGTGTTATTATGGACTTAAATTATGAAAAGTTACTTAAATCCCACATAACAGAGCTTTTAAAAGAAGTTCATAATACGCGAGTTTTGAAACTTATAATTAAATGTTTGGTGCAAGCTCGCCATGAAACCGATTAATATTAATCGGTTTTTTTGTTCCCAAAACCTTTTATTATCTTATCAAGCAACAGTATATCTTCGTCCGAGAAGTCAACTATTGCTTTTACAAGATTTTTTCTTTCTTCACTCTCTCCTGACATAATTTTATCAATCTTTGAAATGATATCTAAATCAGGTTCTTCATCTTCTCCCATTATTAAATATTCTACTGTACAACAAAGAATATTAGCTATTTTTTTTAATATTTCGTAGTTTGGAGCTCTATAGCCACTTTCGTATCCAGCTAAGGTACTCTTTGCCACACCAATTTGTTTAGCTAGGTCAACTTGAGAAATATTTTTATTATTTCTAACTTCTTTGATCCTTTTACCAATTTCTTTGTTTGTGTCCATCTATATCACCTCCTACAAATCTATTATAACTCAAAATGCAAACTTTTAAAACAAAAAAGTTTGCGAATTGAATTGGCAACTAAATGTATCAATGGTAATATGTATTTGTTCGCGATAGGCGAACTTGAATAAAGGAGGTGGTAATATGAATAAGGAAGCCAGCAACGAGAAAATTGCAGAAAGATTGGTTAAATTACGTAAAGATAATAATTTAACACAGGACGAGGTAGCTAATTCACTAGGTATTGCTAAATCATCACTCGCAAATTACGAAAATGGATTCAGAAGACCAAAACCTGAAATAATGGTAAAAATAGCGAATTTTTATAACCAGTCTGTACAAGCAATTTTTTTTAATTAATAAGTTCGCTAAACGAGAACTTAAATTTATTGGGAAGGAGAAGAGAATGAGTCAAAATAAGAAAGCTATTGAAGTTGCGTTAAAGTATACTTTATCCAATGAGAACGAAAAAAGAAAATACGACAAGGCAATAGCAGAAGTCAAGAAAAAAACGGATGAACATAAAATAAACAAATTATTAAAAGCTAATTATGATAATGAACGCATTACATTATCAGCGAGAGAGTTACATAAGTTTTTAGAAATTGAAACACCATTTAAAAAATGGTTTGGAAGAATGGCTGAATACGGTTTTCAAGAAAATATTGATTTTAGAGAAGTTATGGACAAAATTGTCCAAAACCCTCAAGGTGGACGTCCTTCAACGGATTATGAAATCAGTATTGATATGGCTAAAGAAATCTCGATGCTTCAGCGAAGTGAGAAAGGTAAACAAGCTAGACAGTATTTTATTGAATTAGAAAAGAAATGGAACAGCCCAGAGCAAATCATGGCTAGAGCGGTTTTGTTATCGAATAGTAAAATTGAACATTTAACCTTAGAAAACGAACAATTAAAAGAAAAGGCATTGTTTGCAGAGGCAGTTAGCGCTAGTCCTGATTCAATTTATATTGGTGATTTAGCTAAATTATTAAAACAAAATGGGATAAGTATTGGTCAAAATAGACTGTTTGAAGTATTAAGGAATGAAGGTTATTTAATCAAACGTGAATGTATGCGTAATGAACCTACCCAACGATCATTAGAATTAGGAATTATGGAATTAGTTGAAAGTACTTGGGAATATTCAGGCGGTTTGAAACGAATCAATAAAACTACTTTTATTACTGGTAAAGGTCAAATTTATTTTATTAACAAATTTATGAAGAAAAAATTAACAAACTATGAGCAGTTACCTTTATGGGGGTTTTAAAAATGCTAAATTTTGAGCAACTAAAATTAATATTTATCGGTCGAGGAAAAACATACATTTATACACGGATAAGAGAAATTAAGCACAAATATAACTTGAATTATGACGGAGCAGAGCTACCTATCGATGTAGTGCTTAAAGAAACAGGGTTAAGTAGAGAAACTATCTATGACATCATTGGTATAAAAATAGTGTCACCGACTGCAATCGGTGACACACAACACACATAAAAATTATAGCGCAAAAATGGAGAAAATACAATGAGATTTAGAAGTCGTGGAATATTAACAGTACTTGCAGTGGTTCTTATTATAGCAAGTCTAGTAGTTAGCGTTATTGGAAACGTATGTACACGAGTAGATGCTGAATTCAAAGAAGTATATCCCACTGAAGTACAAGAAGCTTCTGCTTATGGATTGCAAGAGATACCCGCTTGAAGATCACTAGGTATTTACAAAATTACTAACTACTGTAGCTGTTATGAATGTAACGGACAGTGGACGGGATATTTAACCCGTTCAGGTACAAATTATGTAGAGGGTAGAACGGTAGGGGTAGATACAAATTATATTCCCCTAGGTTCAAAGATAATGATTGACGGTCACATTTACACTGCTGAAGATACCGGTTCGTTTAGAGGAAAGGTAATTGATGTATATGTAAGCGACCATAGTAAATTTGATAGGAAATACGAAGAAGTTTATATACTGGAGGGATAAAAAAATGAAAAAAGAAGATTTAAAACCATGTGATGTGGTTGAACTGAAAAATGGTGAAGTCAAAATTATGTTACATGGAATTTTTGAAGATAATGTTGTCGCTTTCATGGATATAAAGAACGGAAGATATGTTTCTTTCGGGGAATACAATGATGATTTATTTCATAAGGAACATCAAAATTTTGATATTATGAAAGTTAAACATTTTGAGTATTCAGGCGATGCATTTAGAGCGTTAGGAATGATTAAAAATCGTTCTGCTTATCCTTTTGCTTGGGACTGGGAACGCGGTCTTGAATATTACAATGGGAAACTTGTTTGTGTAGAAAGTTTATCATCAGTTTATATGACGAAAGGAAAAATCTATAAGTCAAAAAACGGGAAAATTTACGATGATGAAGGTGATTTATGGAGAATGGGAATTAAAAATTTAGAACATCTTCATAATACCACTTCTTGTAGGTTCATCGAACTTGTGGAGGATTAATATGACTGAATCAAAGGAAAAGTTGTTCAATCTTGAACGTCAGCTTTTTGAGTTAGAAATGAAAGATCATTGGGACAATGCGGATTTTGATTTATCAAGAGAATTAAGAGAAGAAATAAAAAATGTTAAGGAGGAAATGAAACAGTGGGATTAGCGGTACTTGTGTTAGGAAGTTCAGGAAGTGGAAAATCAACTTCCCTAAGAAATTTTGAGAAATCAGAGGTAATGGTATTGAATGTTGCTGGAAAAGCATTGCCATTTAGAAAGAAACTGAACAGTTTGGATTTAAGAAAACATCATGGTAGTGAAAGGTATGATGCAATAAAACAAGTAATGTCCAAATTTCAAAATCAATGCAAAACATTTGTTATTGATGATAGCCAATATTTGATGTCATTTCAAATGTTTGATAAGGCTAAAGAAGTGGGCTATGGAAAGTTTACAGATATTGCAGTCGAATTTAAAAATCTTTTGGATTTTATATCAGGTTTAAATGATGATGTGACTGTATATTTATTACACCATACTGAAAGAACTGAAGACGGGCATATAAAAGCTAAGACATCAGGAAAAATGATTGATAGTCAATTAACAATGGAAGGTTTATTCACTATCGTAATAATGGCTAAAAATGACGATGGGGTTTATAAATTTTTAACTCGGAGTGATGGTTTGAATCCAGTCAAGACACCAATGGAGATGTTTGACAGCGACGAGATCGAAAACGATTTAAAAATTGTTGATAAAACAATCAGAGAATACTATGAAATGGAGGCTATGAGCTAATGAAACTATACGAAATTAATCAAGAGATTAATTCACTTGTAGACGAAGAAACTGGCGAGATTACCGATATTGCAAGATTTCAAGAGTTGCAGTTAGCTGAAAATGATAAGTTAGAAGCTATTGCGGTAGTGTTAAAAAACAATGACGTTGATGTTAATGCATTAAAAGAAGAAGCTAAGGTTCTATTGGATAGAGCTAAAGCGATTGAAAATAGAAATGAAAATACAAAAGCGTTCTTAGCAAAATATATGCTTGAACACGGTATTAAGAAAATCGAAACACCTAAATGTGTATTGCGGTTTACTAAATCATCATCAGTTGTCATTGATGATGAAATTGAGTTTGTCAATAAGTACAAAGATACTGATTTAGTCAAAGAAGAAATTAAATTTAAAATTGACAAAAAAGCAACTAAGAATTTTTTAAAAAACAATATGACATTATATGCCCATGTTGAAAAAAAACAAAATTTACAAATCAAGTAAGGAGATAAATAAATATGAAACAAATCAATAACTGGAATGAAATTAAAGAAGCGGGAGAATTTGAAAGTTTGCCAGCCAATGGATATGTAGCTGTAATCAAAAATGTAGAGGATGATGCGGTCAAAGAATGTTTAAAAATTAGTTTTGATATTGCTGAGGGGGAGTTCAAGGATTATTACCTTGAACTGTATAAAACAATGAATTTCTGGGGTGGTTCTTTCTATAGATCGTACAAAGAAAAGGCACAGTCATTTTTTAAAGGATTTATTACTGCGGTTGAAGAATCAAATCCAACATTTAAATGGGACTGGAATGAACAAAAGTTAAAGGGGCAGCGCATCGGTGTTGTACTTCGTGAAGAAGAATATATCCCACAACAAGGTCCTAATGCTGGAAAGGTTAAGACAAGATTAATTGTTGATGAAGTAAGAAGTGCAGATAAAATCCGAAAAGGTGATTTTAAAATTAAGGAAAAGAAATTATTAGAAACTAACACTAACAACCCTTTTAACAGTACAGCTACACCAGATTTGAAATTAGACGATATTCAATTTTAACAATGATTCAGCTTAGAGATTATCAAGAAACTGTTTATCAGGATACTATAAAAGCCATAAATAAAGGTTCTAAAGGTATCCTGATACAGTTACCTTGCCGTAGTGGTAAAAGTTATGTAATGGCTAAGTTCGTTGAAACTTGCAAAGGCAATAGTTTAATCCTAGCGCATAGAAATGAGCTCCTTAATCAGCACAAAGAACTGATTGATAGTCTAGGGTTGTTAAATAAATGTAGATTAGCAAGTGTATTTACAGAAGTAAACCACCTAGGGGAACATGAAAAACCTACGGTTATTTTGATAGACGAATGTCACTTGAGTGAAGCAAGCAGTTATAAAAAAATAGCCGAGTTTTATGGTTGTATAATAATTGGCTTTAGCGCAACACCTACTAGATTAAATGGAGATAAATTGACATTGTACGATACATTGATTAATGGTGTATCAGTTAAATATTTAATAAAACAAGGTGCTATAGCAGATTTTGAGTATTACGCTCCTGACATAGCATTGGATTTAACTGATATCGATACATTAGGTGGTGACTATAACGGTAAGCAACTTAATGATCTTATGTTTAACAGTGCAATTTATGGTGATGTGATAGACAGTTATAAAAAATTAGGCGATGGCAGACAAGCGATTGCTTACTGTGCTGGTGTTAATCATTCTAAAAAAGTATGTGAAGAGTTTAACTCAGCTGGTATAAAAGCTGTACATATTGATGGTTCGATGAATAAAACTGAACGTAAAAAAATAATGGATTTATATCGTTCAGGTTATTATACAGTTCTATGTAATGCAAATATTATAAGTGAGGGTATTACACTGCCTAATGCATCTATAGGACTGCTGCTAAGACCTACACAGAGTTTAGCATTATATATTCAGCAGAGTATGAGAGTTTTAACCCCTGATGGTAATGGAAAAAAAGCAGTTATTATTGACTGTGTTGGTAATTATCAAAGACATGGTCTTCCCGATGAGAATAGAGAATGGACTTTGGAGGGTGTTAAACGTAAACATAAAACAAATAATGATGATGGTAGTTTTACAATCAGAAACTGTCCTAACTGTTTCAGGATTTTTAAAACTGCAAATAAATGTCCTTACTGTGGACACGAGTTTGAGGTTAAGGGTCGTGAATTGCAGTGTATGGAAGAAGTTCGTTTACGAAAAATTAGCGAACAAGAAAAAATAGCTATAGCTGAACATAAGAGAAAACAAAGAATGGAAGTCGGAATGGCTAAAACAAAAGAAGATTTAATAAAAATAGCAAGAGAACGAGGGTATAAGCCCGGATGGATATTCGTTACTGCTAAAAGAAAAGGAATAAAATTATAGAAAAGGAGTAAGAGTTGTGCGCACATAAAACTCGAGTTACTCCATATTATAAATGAAAGATAATTATTTAATAAGACAAGGTGATTGTATGGAATTAATGAAAAAAATTCCCGATAAATCAATTGATTTGATAGTTACAGATCCACCCTATGAAATTGTAACAAGTGGGGGAGGACTGTATACACATAAAGATAAGCAGTATGTTAAAGAGCTGAATTTTATTAAAAATGGATATAATGAAGAAATTTTAGATGAAATGATTCGAATTTTAAAAAAAGTAAATATATATATTTTTTGCAGTCAAAAGCAAATACATAAATTATTAGATTATTTTTTAAAGAATAAAAACAATATAGATCACATTCTATACAAAAGACAAATAAATTGGAATTTATTAACTTGGCATAAAACAAATCCTGTTCCAGCGTGTGGAAATAAATATCTAACGGATACTGAATATATTTTGTTTTTTAGAGAAAAAGGTGTAAAAATTTATGGCTCTTTTGACACAAAAAAAACGCACTATGAAACACCGTTGAATCAAAAGGATAAAAAATTATATAGGCATCCAACTTGTAAACCTGTGGATATTTTAAAAAATTTTATTGTTAATAGTACCAATGAAAATGATTCTGTTTTAGATCCATTTATGGGTAGTGGTTCTACTGGAGAAGCTTGTTTACTAACAAATAGAAAATTCATTGGCATTGAACTTGAAGAAAAATATTTCAACATATCAAAAGAAAGGCTAGAGAAAATAAAATTATGAAAGAGAAATTAAATATTTTAAAAACGGATGGTCGTTTATATGAAGTAGTGGAATTAATGAGCAAATTAGCAAAACAAAACGGGGACTATTATCGATTATATAAGAAAAACAATACATTGTTTTTTTATAACTTTGATGTAGGTATCTTGTATGAAGCTGAAAACGATATTTTAGACAGTACCGTTATTGATTGTGAAGATGGTGAATACAAGATTTACAAGGGCATTAAAACTGGATATCTGCTTACGAAAGAGAATGATTGCATCGGTAATTTAAACAGTCGAATTTTAAGCAAGGCAGTAAACGCGAAAGAATTATGTTACATAAATAAAAAAGACAGTTACATGATCCATGAGATTATGAATTCAGCTTTAGTTACTGATGACGATTTAGATTTAATAACTCTATTTGATAACTCTATACTTAAACTAAGTGATGATGGTAATAACTTTTTGATTAAAAACTATTATGAACAGCAGTATCCATTTCTTAAAACTACGACTTATATTGTTCTGGGATTGGAGTGGAGTCCTGATGAATAACATATGCAAGTGCTGTAAACACAATATAAAAAATAAGTGTACGATTAGTAGGTTGGAAATTCAACCTACTAAAAAGCACTGCAATAAATTTAGTAAGAGATATGAGCAAGAAAGTTTATTTGATGCAATTGGAAATAGAGGTGATCCATACAATGAAAGATATTAATATTGTTGACGAGTTTTTAAACAGTTATTACCGTTCGCCTACAAAGAAAGAGTTTATTCTGTTGGGCGGAGATATAAAAACTGTTGAAAAAAAGTTCAAAAGCTATCGTAATTTTTTGGACTACTATGGTTATGATGCTCCAACAAGAACAAAGACACTACAAGTGTTAGACGATAGAAATAATATTGTTTATGAAGGAACAACTAGAGATATTGCGGAAAAGTACGGCGTATATTATACGACTGTGTTAAAAGCAGTCAATCACGGGTTACGGCTAAAATGCTGTTATTCGGTACGAAACAAGGAGTTAAAATTATGAAATTAAAAATAAATGATAATTACATAATCACTTCAGACACACACTGCTATATATTAAATAAAATATTATTTAATAAAAAAACAAACGAAGAATATTTACAACCAATTAGTTTTTATAAATCACTTGATGATTTAACCCTAGGACTTATAAACCGAGAAATAAGAACGCACGATTTAGAGTGTGTTAATGAAATAATTAGCCATATATCCGCTATAAAGGATGAAATTCTATCAGAGGTAAGAAAGCATGAAAATCAATAGACGTATTTATGAAAATATGGTTGATGAAATTTATGATTCATTACTTGGTAAGGAGGGTGAATATATTATCTATGTTTCACGTGCTATGTATTCATATATTAAAATGATTCAATCTTACAAAATGATAGCAAATAACTATGTTCCCAGAATTCTGGGATTCCCACTATTGCTTAAAGAAGAATTGAATGGCAATGAATATGAGGTGGTTAGAAAATGACAGAAAAACAATATGAAGAATACAAAGAACGGTTAGACAAGATAAAACCTATTAAAGATTTAATGAAGTGGTGCGGAAAAAAATATCACGGTCCATATCTCGGTAGGTATTCCATTAGGATTTTTAAAACTAAACGTATGATTGGAATAGGTAGGGAAACGAGAGGTTGTATAGAGAGTACGAGTATAATTTTGCCAAAAGACTTGCACGATAGGATAACAGATACTATTGAACAATGGCTAGATGAAGAAATAACTAAATTAGAGGAGCTATAGAATGAAATGTAAATACTGTGGAGAAGAAATGCGTTTAGACGATATAGATTTTAATTTCAAGGGTAATAAAGATAACTACTGGATATGTGAACATTGCCATTCTAGTGCCATCGAGAAAATTAGATACGCTAAAACGGTACGTGTTGATTTTGAAAAAGGTGATGTAAATGTTAGGAAGAGTGAGTGTTAAGAAAGCTATGAATAATTATAAATTTAATAAATTTTATAAGCAAAGTGCATTCTATATTACACCTAGAAGCAGAAGAATAAAAAGTAAAAAAAGAGGTAACCGATGAATCCTGAAACAGTTATACAAAATAAGATTGAAGTTTCTATGTCTCAATTAGGTGCTATTCCTTACAGAATGCAAGTAGGAAATTTTTACACAAACAATATGACACCTATAAAAATAGGCATAGTAGGAACTCCTGATTTAATGATTATATGCCCCAATGGGATGACATTATGGTATGAAATTAAAACTAAGACTGGTAAAACTCGAAATGCTCAAGACAAATTCCACGAGGAGTTACGCAAGTTAGGACATCTTGTGTTTGTAGTTAGATCAGTCGAGCAAGCTGTACAAATTTATAATACATATGTCGGGAAAAATTAATCGTATTGAAGAAAGAAAATGTCCTATATGTGGTAAGACATACGTAAGCATCTACATGAAAGAATGGGCTTATAGAAGGGGCAATTATACATTCTGTAGCTACAGCTGTATGTCTAACTATCTTAATAATAAAAGGTATTGGAACAATAAATTTAAGGAGAACAAAAATAATGTTAAGGATAGAAAAGATTAAAGAAAAGATTAAAAATTTTGATACAGATGTTAATGCTGATGAGATTCTCTCTTGCTGGTTACATCGAATTACGACAAATTCCAGTGTTAACAAACACAATTGCAGTGGATTAGTATGTTCAGAATGTTTAAGACGGTCGTTGCTGGACTTATTAGAAGAATATAAAAAACCTGTTAAATTATCAAAATTTGAATATGAATATTTAAAGTTTGCTAAGGAAAATGAATATAACTTTATTGCAAGGGACAATGACGGCTGTGTGTATCTGTATACAAATATACCAACATTGAAAGGAACAATTTCTTGGGGTTACAATGGCGAATTTATGATTGTGTTTGATGAATTGTTTAAATTTGTTAAACGGGAAGATGAAGAACCTTATAACATCGATAAAATATTAAGTAATTGTGAGGTAGTGGAAGATGAATAGAGAAATAAAATTTAAAG
>OGIN01000661.1_pt1 | contig 28084 bp, 47 predicted proteins | sample 1571851 | NCBI WGS metagenome assembly OGIN01 (sample SAMEA2582123, study PRJEB24529) | metagenome | biome: Human gut stool | place: China | collected 2011 | reverse complement strand
GAATGATAGACATACCGGCAGAAACCATCGTGTAGCGGGTGTAGAGAATCTGATGAACAATCTTCTCGGCTTCCGTCATTTCAAAGGTCAGCCGTTCGATGAAAGTGGAAGCATTGAAGGACTTGCCGGAGCCGCGACCACCGGTGATAAGGATAATGAATTTCTCATTATCGGTGTACAGAGGGTGGTATATCGCCTGGGGTTCTATCATTTCAGTTTATCTTTAATCCATGAATCAATACTGATACCGTGGTTTATGTCGGTAGGAATGTCAGCTTCTTCGTCAAGCTTACGCTCTGTTTTCTTCCAGTCTTCATCATAGTGGTACAGAATAACTGATTGAGCCTGTAAACTTGGAGCAAGTTCGCTTATTGTTTCTTGAACAATGGATTTATCGGTAAGCGTTACCCATCCGGTCCCGCCACAATCTGGACATTTTTCATCTTCTCCCATACAGTGACATTTCTCTTGAATGAATCTACGGGTTTCACTCTTAACCTTGACTCCCCCCATAGCCATTGCAAGGTATTTTGCCCTTACGGCTGCAGTAATCGTTGCCCGCCCACGCACTAATACTTCACTTAATTCTTTGTATTGCCCTTTCTTCTCACAGAACTTTTGCGGTGACAATCCAATAGCCAAAGCTATTTCCTTATCCGTGAATCCCTTTTGGGCATACTTTTCTATGAGAGAAAGAAAGTCTTCGCTTGTATAATCAAACTTAGGCTTTCTTCCTCCACGACCTTTTATATTTTGAGATTCACTATTCATATCGTTTATTCACTCCAAGGATTTTCGCCTTCTTCCTCAACGAAAATCCGCTTTAACTTTTCAGAAATTTCTTTCAATTCATGTTTCATCTGTTTTACATGAAACTCGGATGGCATAGGAATTTCCAATGCTCCTAATAAGTTATCTATCGTGTCGATAGTTTCTCCAAATTCTTCTGATGCTTTCATTTTAATCAATCCTTTCAATTTGCTCATCAAATACTTCTCCCTTGATAAACTTCATATCCGACTCATACCCGAATCGTTCACAAAAAGCAGCTTTCGCTTCATAGGTATCAAAGGATAACATCACATAAGCATCCATATCCTCGGCTTGCTTCTGTGCATTCTCCTTTACCTGTTGTTTGACATCTTTCATGTGGGCTACCTTTTCGGCACGCTCTAATTGCTTGGCGGCTTTATCGGCTTCTTTCTGTTCGGTAACAGGCGACATCATATCAGAGAGGGCATCAGCAATGGAGCTTTCTTCTTCAGTCTGCAACAGATAATCAACACCAATCATGTTTAGGTCAGCATCAGTCAGACCTGCGTCTTTCCAATCAATATCAGGAACAATCTGCGCAAGAGCGTCGAAATCCCAAGTACCTTGCGCATTGGGGTTATTCATTAAAATGTTCAACTCCTTTTCCTGTTTTTCGTCTACGTCAATGACATCGACACGAATACGATAGTCGTTATCGGGATACTTTTGCAGCTCATCCATGACAGATAAACGCTGGTGCCCGCTGACCACTGTCAATCCAGTACGCTTGTTCACAACAATTCCACCTACCAAGCCGAACTTCTTAATACCACGCTTTAATGTTTTGCGTGATTCATCAGAAAGTTTTCTCGGATTATAATTGGCAAAGTGAATGGCAGAACGGTTAAGCTCTACTGAATCACTCTTTATATACTTACTTAGTTCCATTATCATACTCAAATAAAATTCTTCCACTCATTGGAAACGCCTTAATTATCTTCTGTAAGTCTGCTGGATAGTTACTACGAAGCCAAAGAAAGCAATCAATATTGAAACCAATACCATTACTTGCCTTATTGCCATATCTTACCGGTTCAGGCAGGTTATTTTGTTTCATATAAGCAAGAATATCCTTTTGCGTCCAATCTGCTAAAGGATAACACATACCATTATTCTCATACCCCTTTTCTTCGTAACCATTCAACATTAATCTACGATTCATACCATCGGCTTTCTTCATACCCAAGAAGGTGTAATAAACATCATGCTTTAACTGCATGGCTTTCACGACATCGGCTAGTTTAAGTAACTTCACATCAGGGTTAGGCACGCAATACATACCACCTCTAAGAATATAAGTAAGGTTCCAGTGAGGTACTTGTGTAAGTTCAACCTTCGGATATCTAGCTTTAGTCCATCCGATCCAACGGTTGATATGTTCTAAGTCTTTGACGAAGTACATGAACACGCAGACAATACGATCAAACTTTGGATAGAGTAAATCAAGCAGAACAAGCGAATCTTTACCCAAGGATAAAAACAGTAAAGCCTCACTCGATCTTTCTCGAATGAGGTCTATATACCGGTTCGCTTGTTCTACCTTATTCATGGCTAACCACCCGATAGTCCAAATGAAGTGCGAAGGTCACTATAACGCTGTCTCCGTGAACCTAACTGGGACGTGCCTGCCGCACCTCCTCTTCTTGCAACTAATCTACCACCTGCACCTGCACCATTCATGTTTCGGCGCGGTCCAGATACTCTGTTTACTCTTTTTGCGACTCAGCAATAAAATTTAAATTAAACAATCAATCTATATGTTTCTCTAATACTTCACCTAGTGTATAATCAATCTGTGCAGCGAGATACTCTTCACCTTGATGCTCATAAACAATATCTTCGTCATTTTCATCTGTTAAAATTGACGCTTCTGCATTCTTCACCTCTACAATCATATAAGGACGTTTCCCCTTATATTCGCCTGTAAGAAATTTAATAGCATCATACTTAATGGGATTTAGTTCAATTTCACCCTCTTCGGGTAATTCTTCGTCCACTTTATATTCTTTACCACCACATAGATAGGTGATATACTTCTTTGCATTGGTAGGTCTGATTTCACGGTATTCATGCGTTTTCTTACCAGCCAATATTTCATCAAAATACCTTTGCTTAATACTAAGCGTCAAAATTTCCATAATCGTGTGCATTTTATAAATTAATAATCATAGTTGCGGGACGAGGATTCGAACCTCGGACCTCTACCAAGTCAAAGTAGCAAGCTGACCACTGCTCTACCCCGCGATAGCACCCCCAAAGGTACTACCACAACCAAAGATAACGAAATATCTTCAATCGTTATACACGACAATCGACTTATTGTCGTGAACTTAGCCAAATATCTCTTTCTTCTCTGCAAGCTTTCAGTGTTGGGGCTACAGTTGCAAACAGATCACCTGATTCCGTTCGATAATCATACTGATACATTCGCTTTGGCTTACCTTTGATTTTCACAGTGAAGGTGCAATAATTCTCTTTACCTGGATCGCATACACTACAACCATTTTTGTTTATTGAGTTCATCTTGATAATGGATTTAATTGATTAAAAGTCCAACCGGCTTGTTTTAGTTTATCCAAACCATCCGGTGATATAGCATAATCAACTGGATGCGCAGAGCTGTCACCCAAACCACCCGTGTAGAATGTTGCCTTATGAAGAACGCCAAGCAATTGAATTTCTTTTACCTTAGCCCCAGTGTTACGCCATTTCCATTCTCTATACTTAGAATCGCCCTCTTTATCAATACTGATATAATAGCCTTGTACACCATAATAATCAAACTCAGAGATATAGATATACTTAGCTTTAGAAACGATTTGAGTTTGAAGCCATTCTTCTGTTCTGAAATTTTGTTCAGGTGAAAGATAAACCTCTTCTATACCCAAACCCAAATTCTTGTTTTTAACTTTTTCGGTATCTTTGAGCTTAACGCCTGCCATGTGTCTACAAACAACTTTATCCTTATACGACCACTGATTATCAGTATGAAACAACTTCGGATTGTCAAGTATAAATTGCATCAAATCTGTTTTGCTCACTTTCAATTCTTTAGCAAGCTCAGGTATCAAGCAATACTTTTTATTGTTTGCCATTTTAAGCAAATCAACTCTTCTTTTGATTTCTGCTATATCCATAATCATTCACCTTTTAATTTTCTGCCACACATAGGGCAATAGTTAATATCAAAGCCGTAATATCCAGTTGCACTACCCCAGGTTAATGGTATATCAATGTCTACACATATAGTTTCACCATCGTAACTTAAATCACACTCTTTCGACCTATGGGTAGCAACTCTTTCTTGTTTGCAAAAATCACACCCTTCGATTTCTTTAGGGTGGGCATCCGCCCATTCAGCGCCGGTCTTGAAAGAATCAACGCTTTGTTTGTGCATCCCATTTCCAAATGCGCCAGTTACAGAATCATCATTACTGGTATTAAATTCTTTTTGATGGTTCAATGCCGCGTTTCTTATTTCTTCTTTTCTATCCATAATCATTCAGTTCTATAAGTTTTACCACCAAATTTTTCATCACCATCTACCAATATATGATAACTGATATAAGGCTTGTTCTCTTTATCGTTATGCTCTTTGCATTTAATTCTCGCTTCTTCGATTGTATCATATTTGCACATGGTGTATTCAGGATAACCATCGAAGTATCTTACAACTCTATAAACTTTGCTCATAATCGTGTATATTGAGGTAGCATGAAGGTTACCGGATTAATATCATAATAACTTTTTCAACTTTCTAACTGCCTCTTCTCTTGATTTAGCCCATACAGCAGGATTAAGATCACCGTCTTCATTTATAATTTCAGCAGCCAGATACCAGTAAGATGAATTAAGATCATTTTCTTTAGCAAAATTTCTAGCTTCTCTCATTGTTTCGCATTCATGAATTACATTTGTTGTACCTGGATAGCAAACAGCTATAAGGATTGCTATTTCAAAGACAGATCCATGTTTTTTGTATCTTATTGTACTCATTGCTTTATTGTTGTGCAGGTTTCCCCCTGCTAGTTAATGCTATTATTAAATGCCACAAAGTTTTGAAACTTTCAGTAACTCTTTATCGCTCATAAATATGAGGTCAAAGAAAATTCCTTCATCAAATGCCTTGTTTTGCAGCATAGCTGCTGATTTCATTTCAACCATTATTCTGGTAATCATTTCACCTTTTACTTTATCACTCATTCTTGTTTTCATAATCGTATATCATTTAAATTGACTGAATCATACCTTTTGCTAAGAACTCTATATAGTTCATCATGTCACCATTCAAGAAATCAATCTTTCTAAAGGTGTTCTCGATCTGATTAATGATGTTATTAGGCATTGAATAGATAAACTTAATTAGTATTTGTATTGTCAAATCTACATTACCTTCATTCTCTAAGAGAAAAGTTTCTAAACTAATGTTCTTCTCTTCTAATAATGTTTCGATGTAACATGCCATAATCGTATATCTTTTAATTGTTATTACTTCGTTTCTGATGATGCAAATGTATGTCTTTTATTTGATTTAAGTATATACTTTTATTGATTTAACATAAGATTAACATTTGATTTTAGTATATACTTATAATATCATTTATATTTGCACAAAACTTAATATAACAATGGTAGGAACAAAAGGAAAATCAGGTGGAAAGCGTGATGGAGCAGGACGACCGTTAGGGGTAAATCAGAAAGCTGTATTGGTCAAATTTGATATTGATTTACTTGATTATCTCAACTCAAAAGACAATAGAAACCGTTTCATCAATGACTGCATCAGAGAAAAAAAAGAGCGAGAAGAATAATTTCTCGCTCACTCATTGATTAGCCCTTTGAATTTTAAACGATTCACGATTTCGGTGTAAAGATACTCTATATTCCCGCTAAAATCTCCATAGTTCTGATACAGAAACACGACATCAGCGCAATTGTCGGAAATAGTACTCTTTGATTGAACCCCCAACACCCTTGACATTTCCTCACGTAATCCGGCAGTCATTTTCCCACCGGCAAGAGAGCTTGGAGAAAACAGGTACAAGATTATGAATATAAATTTCTTCCGTTGAGTAACGCTGTCAATGTTTGGCGGGCATCCTCTTTTATTCAAAATTTCAACGAATGTCTTATAAACTTCTTCGATAAGGCTTTTGTCTCTCAAAATCGGTGAAGTCAAAACGTTTTCTTCCTCTGTAAGTTCTGACTTCTCAATACGAATCTTTTTAAGACGAATTATTTTATTAAAATCCAGTTCCATAACACGATTATTCTAAAAGTAAATAGTATATTTGCATCATAATCGTGTAAGATTTGGGAGAACTAATGCTTGGTCGTGCTCGCAGGTTCTCCCTTTCTATTTTAAAGACCTATCCCTTTTAAGAATGGTTTTGTTTCTCTTGTCAACTTCCCTACTCCATATTGAGGCGTTATAGATAGAAGTTGCATATAATCTCAATTCCTCGCTATTAGCAAGAAAATCTACTCGTAATGCCATTTTCATTGATTCACCATACAAGTTCTGGTCAATATAATTATCCATAATAGTTATTGATTTTATTTTCTAAAAAACATATCTCCCGAAATAGATCGGGCTGTATCATCACCAGTTAACCGGATGTATCGAAAGAAGTTCTGTTCGGTCCGGTGCCCGGTGAGCTTCATTATCTCGAACGTCTTCATCCGTCCTGTTAAATACATATTTGTTGCTGCACTCCTCCTTGCAGTATGGCTACTAATCAGCTCCCACTTTTCACGAGTAACAGTTTTCAGTTCGCCGCCCTTGGTGAACGAATAGGTAACTAAGTCATTCAATCCGATTTCCTTCATTATTACTTTCAGATACTTGTTGAAGTACTGAATGCAAAGACCGCATGGAACCTGACCGGCATACTTTGAGAAAATTTCCCGCACATAATCATGTGCCGGGACCTTAACATCAACGTTCGTTTTCTTTGTCCGGATCACAATATAACCATTTATTAGGTTCTGACTTGTCAGTCTCGAATAGTCTGAGTAGCGAAGAGCGGTAAGACATCCTAGTATGAACATGTCTCTGATTCGCTCTTTTGCTTTCCGCTTATCTTGATTGACAAACTTGTAGTAGTATATTCTTGTGATCTCGTTCATCGAGAGAAACACAGCGTTTGTTGGTTCAGTCCTCAAATCAATCTCATCGTAGGTATAATCTACTGCATAGTTGTACTGAGATGCTCTACGCACAAGTGATTGAATTTTCAGAACGTATCCGACAATGGTATTATGTCGAAGTCCTTGGTCTTCCAGATAGATGATGAAATCGTCCAAAAACTCAGCCGTCACCGAATTGGTGAATATGTCACAATCAAACTCTGAGGAGAAGTTATCAATGTGTTTTATGATCGCATCGTAAACGGCTGCATAGTGCTCAGACTTGCGTCTGCTGCGCTTTTCAAGCACATCCCGGATAAAGTCAGTGAATAATATGCCTTCTAAAGGCTTCTCCTGCCGGAAGTGATTAATGTAGTCCTTACGCACTTGGGCGGTCCGGACCGGTTGTGATAATTGTAATGCTTTGGCTGTATCATTTTAAAGGGTTAGTTACTTTGTTTATTGAATATCATTCCGAGATGTTCCTCGACATGATTCGTTTTTATTCTTGTTATGATAACTCTACTATTTCAGGTGCAGGAGTGATGAGCTCTGTTACTTCCAGATTTATTTCGTTTATTACGATTGAAACTACTGCGTCGGGTTTGCAAGTTTCAAGTTCTTTTATTAACTCTTTTACTGTCATATTATTCTTTCCTTTCTATTTATTAGTTAATTTTCACCCAGATACGAGAACCTGGTAAATCTGATTTAGCTGACATAACATGAAATAATAATACTTTTTTCACATCTACACGGTTCCCTTTGATTGTTCTCTTAACTTTTTCTGCACTCACAAAATAAGTGTATTCACGTTCACCATTTAGATGTTTGTTAAGAGCTTCTTTTGCGTCAGATTCCTCTTTAAAAACATCATAAGAATATGCGTTATAGGTCCGTTCTCCATCCAATTTAAATTGTAGCTGATAAAAGACTTCATTTGTTTCTTTATCAAAAGATTTTCCTATTCTTATCTTCATATCTAATTTTTATTAGTCAATTTCAAATTCTCTATCTTGTACCATTAATTGAGGAAACTCCGCTTGAATTATATCCTTTAGCGGTTTACTCATTCCTTCATTCCAAGAATCCCACTCAATTGCGAGATGTTCCAAAATACCCTGTAAATAGTAGTGGTTAGACGGAGTACAGTTACTCATATCTCCCGTATGTCTCATCCCATAAGTATGCCACAATTCAGTTAATCTGTCCCAATCTTTATCGGAAAGATTGTATTTCTGCATTAAAAGAGGCTGAATCTCATACCTGCTTATTCCGAAATACTGTCCCATAAATTAGCTCCTTTCTGTTCTTGTTATTAGTTAATTAGGTAGGATAAATTCCACATTATCTTGACTCATATACTCGGAAAAAGAAGCCTGTGAGCATCCTTTTGAGAAATCATTGTAGCACCGTCCACGCACAGAAAAATAATATCTTTTATCATCAAGTACTCTTCCCTTGCAAACTTCTCCGTCAAAGAAGCACACTATCTCATCACCATTATCCAGCAATCTTCTAAGAAGCTGATAATCCTTACTCAATTTATACGGTTTATTCATATTTATCTTTTTATTTACTTAATACCTACTCAATAAGTTGTAAAACATTCGTTTCTTCTCAATGTATTTAAGTCCGTTCCTGCGAAGCCCCCTTTTAGTCCTGGACACAATCATTTGACAGCCTCTAACGCCAACATATATGAAACACGAATGATGTCTTTTAGTTTCTTTAAAAGCCCACCAAATCGCTTCACGACAATATCTGTAACTATCATTTTGAACACCTTCATAGCCTTTTCGCATTATGAAATGTCCAATTTCGTTAGCTTCTTCTTCTGAATAGCAAATTGTAAATATATTATTCATATCTCTTTTGTATTGATCGTCTTCCCGATATCAGGAAAACGTTTTGGTTATTAAATAAAAAAAATAGCGATCTGATAGACCACTATGTAAATCGAACTTGGGGATATTTTAAATTCTCAATAGCTTCTTTGTCTCCATTGGCAGCACGTCTCTTAGTCTCCAAATACCAAGTATAGGGATTATATCCTTCGGGGATTGTATATCCGGCAGGTAATTCCCGTCTAGTTAATGCTTCTTCGATAATCTTTCGCTTCTCACATCGGTCAATTTCTTTCTGTCTCTCTGGAATAAACTCCTTAAAGAAGGCATTTCCAATCCTTCGGGCATCAAATTGAGAAAAAGAGTTATCGTATCTTCCGGACTTGTATCGAGAAAAAAACAGCATTAGTTCTGATAATTTGTATATTTGAACAGACGATGCAAATGTCTGAGCAAATATTCCGATTCCTTGTGCTACCCCTTCGTCTTTACAAGAACTAGACCCAAATAATGCCAGCACTTGTGCATAAATCCACATTTCCGCATTTCCTTCTCCATAAACTTCGTCATACTTCTGAATCGTGGGACAATTTGAAAAATATGCTTTTTCAGGATTATGAGCTACATAAGCCCAATTTGTCGGAGAAAAGACACGCTCAATATCAGAAGGGTCTTTCCACTTCGTTAACCAAGCCTTGCTCTCTACGCTGACGCTCGGTAATGAATTGCTGCAAGGCATGGTCATTTGCTTCCTGCTTGCTTGTACAAGGTTTCTGATTGTTTCCATACTTTTTTTGTTTTAGCCATTCTTGATAATCACGTTCAGTACCCGAAAATACTACTCCGGTCCAATTGGATTCTATAGCTCGCTCTATTTGTCGGATAGCGAACTCTTCTTCAAATTTACCCAGCTTGTTTAATGAAATCTGCAAAGCATAATTTAGCTTTCCTTTCCATTTTGGAGTTTTCACAAGTTCCGTCCATGCCGACATAAATGCTATCGAAGTAAAAGGGTAAACTAAAGGCTTCGCATCTCCTTCTTTTTTCCTAGATCGCTTAGGCTTTTCGGGTGGGGTGCTCTCGTGCGTATGCGCGAGACTCTCTTCTTGTTTTATGTTTATATTATCTATAATAGGTGGGATTTGTGTTTCATCAGTACCATTTACCGATGATATTACCGGAGTAGAGTTTTTATCATCTGTATTTTCATCAGTACGTAGTACCGAAGAAATTACTGTATCGTTTACCGATGATTGAATCTCTCCAATTTGGGTATCATCAGTATTTTCTCCGGTATTTTCATCAGTACCATTTACTGATGATTTCATATCATTGCTTAGATTTGTCAGAAATGAGTAGTAACATCCTATTCTCTTGTCCCTGCACGATTCGAAATATATCAAACCGGAATCAGCCAGTATTTTTCGTGATTTTCGCAATGTCTTATCCCATATATTTAACGAATTGCATAAAACAGAACTACGAACATCAAATACTTCTTTCCACCCCTTTTCATTGCAAATAGATACCAATTCATAATATAAAGCTTGGTCTATTGCAGTAAGATAGGTGTCATTCCTAATCTTTCGGAGCTTGGATATTAGTTGATAACTATTCATAAACGGAAATATCTATTTGCTGCACATTCATCAAAAGACTTCACACGCTCTATAAGACGCTTCTGCCGCTGTCTGAATGCCAAGTTATTATCGTACCTATTATGGCATTCCCTGCACAATCCTACGATGTTCTGAGGATTGGTATAATGTTCCGGATACATACTCTTAGGGATCAAATGTGCGGCATCCACTGCCGGCTTTCCACATATTGCACAAAAAGGAGAAAGTGACTGCTTTATTTTAGCAACCTCCCTGTTTCTCTGAGCTTGTTTACTGCTTACCTGTTTCATAAGAATAGCTTTTAAATAATAGTTCCCGGATACCGAACCAACGGACACCGGGATAATTTATTTACCATGCTTCATTGCATGGCAATCTTCACATAGCGTTTCAAGACAATACAAGAACTCTAATTCATGTCCAACTATAGAATATCCTGCAACGTCATAGACTTTGTGATGAATCTCCAAATTATAAGTCTTTCCACATACTTGGCACTTGTGCCCGTCACGGATTCTAATCTTTCGTTTAACCTCTTCCCAGTAGGGGTTATTCTTCAGGCTCTTCCGGTATTTCGTCGGTCTCCCCTTCTTGTGTGCTAATCTCGTCATTTTCGTCCTCCTTCCTCCATGGACTTTCTTCGATTGTAACTCGATGCCATTCGTGACGTTCAATAGGAACTACTTCACTGGTACCTTCATCTACGAAATCTTCAATCCATTGCTCCAGCCATACATCTTGACCATCTTCCTCCCATACCTCGATTACATCCTCTCCTTCTCCGAATCGGCGGACATTCTTACGAGTATCTTTAAAATCAACGTTTGGCAGTTCATATCCCAATTCTTTGAATGCCTCTTGATTCTTTTCTCCGGAGTTAAACAGATCGTTATATTCATGCTTCGGAATTTCTTGAACTAATGCCAGACGAAAAGCGTCATTCACCCATGAATAGTACAGATAATACCCCATGACCGGAATACGGAAAGTATCGATCATCTTCAAAGGATAATCCTTCACACCTTTCTTTGCAAGGTTTACAAGGTCCTTAAACTGAGTATTTAATGCTGAAATCTTTGCATCAAATTCTTTCTTCTCGGTATTGAACTTTGCTTTCAATGCTTCGAACTGTGCTTCAAGTTCCGGCATCTGTTCCTCGGCAATCTCACCATAATTCGCACGGATAGTTGATATTTCATAATCATCCATCACCCGGTTAGCGATTACGTCTTTCTCCTGAACGGTAACGAAACTCTCAGCAAGCTTCTTTTTTACATCGTCCATAGAGACACAATCAGAGAAAATCACTTCGGGAAATTTCACGGTGGTAGGGAGCTTAAATTTAAGTTCCTCCGGTACATAGTCTTTTAAATCAATCATTGCTTTATAGGTTTTAATAAATTCCCAAAGAAGAATTATCCTTCCTTGGGAACTTTTCTTAATTTTGGAGCTGTCAAACTTTTAAATTAAGCGTTATGGAAATTTTATTTAATAATGAATTTCCCTTTCAACGGGGAATGTTTATGAGTATAGAGAGTGTATTAAAAGACGGCGAACCGCTTACACTCGTTAAAATTGGAGAACTGAATAACAGGAAAGAAGCAAAAGTCTATCAACCAAATATTGATGAATTAAGACAACTAGCTTCTCTCTTTACTCATCTATCCAACAATCAGAAATGCCTTTTACAACTGGGGCAGCCTTCTCTAGGTATTGAAGAAGTGAAATTAATTGAGTAATTTCTTCTTGTGGGACATTATAAAGCTCCAGCCCTATAAATTTATCTCTTTTATTGTGCTGGAGTGTTATTACATGATAATCGTCTATCTTTATTTCTACTTTTTCCATAATCATTCAAAATCATCAATAGCCACCGGATGAAGCATCTTTTGACTCCATTCCGGGAGCTGCATATCAATAATACCTCTAGCTCCTTCTTCGGCTTTAGCATCATATCCGGGAAACCATTTCTTGTCGAAACAGTCTTTTACGATTGAGAGAGCATAGCGATATTTATACTTACCATTTGCCAAATCATCGGGCGACCAAAAGAGAACAGCGACATCGTATGGTTCAACCGTCTGTAACATGATCATAATTGTTACATTAAAGTTCCGTCCAGTAACACTACTCATAACCTCTTGGTACATTCCTTCTGAAAGCTCGTATTTGAGCTTGGCACAATCATAGTAGAACTTGCCGAGATCGTCGGCACGTGTGGTCTTAAAGGAAATAACAGCGTTTACACCGATATTTTCCTCTACATTGAAATAATCCGGTCGGACCCTTACATTAAGACCCGTTTCTTCATCTTTGCCATAGAATGATACTTCTGAGTATGCACCTTTCAAAAGCTGCTTGATGATGCCGCCACCATACCAATAATAGTTTCTTTCAAGAGCTTTAATTACCATACTCATTTCATCACTGATAAACGAGTATCCCAAATCAATGCACTTCTGTTTCTTATTATCACGAAAGTCTTTCAGATCGCAGAAATTCCACCTTTCAGAAGGTATTTCTTCTTCGACATCTGGAACATAATTCTTATCATTCAGGAGCAATTCACTATAGAACTTAATCATTCCAAGCACGCCATCTTTCGATGATTGGTTACACTTAGGTTCTACTTTGACAAGCTCGAATAAACGTGGTTCCAAAAATGCCATGTGAGCAAATGTCCCTAACTGAAAACAAGGTTTTTCTTTCTCTTCAAATGTCCTTTCGTAATCATAATAAAAGGATCGTGGAGTTTTAAGAGCATTTTTCAAATTGGAAGAGGAAATATGATCGCTTTTCAAATACATCTCCATAGGATCACGCTTTACTACTCCATTAACGCTCAATTCCTTCAAATCAATATTAACAGGTGGCTTATTGCAATTCAAAGAGATAAAATCAAGCATCTCCTCTTTGGTGGGATAATCTTCCGGATTATAAGCAGAAGGGTTGAGTTCTTCCCCTTCTGCGCAATCGTCCAAATTAAAATCTATCATCCGGCAACAGGCAAGTTAACACGCAAAGGCTTTACAGACCAATTATCTGACTGAAAGTTATTCGTTTTGTTCTTACGCTTGCCCATGTAGGTTATTTTAAGAGGCATGCCACTTTTAAGTGATCCGTTCCCAATATACTGTTCAAGAATACCAACCAATCTACGAGAACCATTTGTTACTGTCTGTACCGTACCATCTGCTAATCTCTCTAAGAAAGTAGCACAATCCAAATCTATTAATTCATCGGGACTGGTAGCACTCAATACCTTTTGAGGTTTGATTTCTACAAAGTACATTTTTCTAAATTCACCCGGTTTCTCCGGAGTCCAATAGTTACCGCAAAGGTCAATCGGTAATTCTTGCGCATCTTCCAAAGAAGGAAGATCATTTTTACTTAGGTCTGCTGCTTGAATCAAAAATGAGGATTCTTGTTCTCTAATAGCTAATTCTTTTTCATTCTTATCATTCATAATCGTAAAAATTAAAGGGTTAATTATATTCTTTGTTCTTTAGAATCGATAGCATAAAGAAGCACATCACAAGCATTAATAGCATAAGGAGACATCTTAGTCGTACCTGTCTTCTCGGCCCGTATTTTCTTTTCCGCTATCAGTTTTTCAAGCCTATAACGACCGCCTACAAACTCTTTTGCCTGCTCTTTGTTGAGGGAAACTCTGCTACCTATTCGATAGAGAGTATTTAGTTTTGCTTCTGCATTCATTCTAACCTCCTTGTTCTTTCAATAGTTTCTACTTTCGCTCTTCTTCTTGTCCTTCTCATATCGCTCTGTTCGTGATAAAGCGATATAGAAAATACACATAATAAACTACAAGCAATTACAGATCGGACAATAGGAGAAAAGTCAAAAGTAAACTCAACTCCTGAAAGTCGTTCATAAAAACGCTTGCATAATTCCCTGCCATTTTTCACTTGGAGAATCTTGAAGGCGTTTTGCAGTTGGTTGTTTATCGTGCTGAACGCCCTGCATTTCGCTTCCGCTATCTCTTCTTTTTCAAGTCCGGATATGTACATCTGAGTGGTTAACTCGCATTCCGGTGTTAGCTCGGTTAATACTCTTTTCATAATCGTGTAGGCTTAAAAGAGTTACTTCATGTTGTTGATGATAAACATTTTACCAATCCTCTTATTTACAGATATTGTATAAAGAGGTTTATCTTCGGGAACGACAACTCCCTCTTCTTTTGCTTTTTTACTGATCCTGTAAGCATCCTGTCTATATCCGTCTACATCTATTTTGTCTGTAGAAATAGACTTTGTTTTACCCGCCTTGACACTTAGGATGATTTCTCTAATAGTTTTCTTAGCCATAAGATTAAATATTAATTAATAATAAGAGGCAAGCAGAAGATTCGAACTCCCGACCTTAGTTGTAAATACCCGTACAACTACGCTCTACCACTGAGCTAACTTACCAAATGAGAAAGGTGCACTATCTTCACAGACAATACACCTTGAACACACAAACATAAAATAAAACACGACAAAATATTCTAAACGCCACTCTTGTACGGTGTTGCCTTGCTGCCGGCCGAACAGTAGGTCTCTAAAATGTACCAGATTCGAGTTCAAAGACTACCAGCTCTTTGGCGTTTAATTCATTACTAATTTATCAAGAATTATATATAACATCAAATTCCCATAGAGCAAATATTTGATCATCAATAGTTTCTACCTGGTTCCAAGCAGGTATAATCTTCTTTATTTCATTTTTTTGCCCATTTCTTAAAATTCCAATCATAATTTACTCCTTTTTGTGCAGTTATTCGTTAATCTTATTCCACTCACTCTCCATTATCACATACCCGCACTTATTGCAACTGTGGATGAATGTATTAAATGGAACTGTTGTGTAATCTTCAACTGCCATCTCAATACTGCCACATTCCGGACACTCAATCTTTACTTCGTTGCAACCGGAATAATCCCAAAAGGATAGCTTACCTTTCACGTTCTCAAATGGTTTTTCAAAGAGAATTGGATTAGCCAACACCCAGTTATATACACCTTTATCCGCCCATATTGAGGGATGGTTTTGCACACAGTCTACAATCTCCACACTACCGATGATGGAGCCAAAAGGAAGATCGTTGAAAAATGTACGACCAATAGGCGTATAAAGTACCTTTTCCCTTTGATTCGGCTGTAAGCATCCAAACTTGGCAATATCACCCTTTGCACTTGAATGTATCAGTACACGTCCACGAAAATTTGTTCGCCAACTCCGGTTCTCAATATCTTTGATACCGTGGACTATCAAGGAAGCCCACGGTTGTTTTATCGTTATTGCTTTCATTTCTATTCTTGTTATTCGTCAAGTTTATTACAAAATTCCTTTAGCCAAGTGCATTCATCACATTTCCTATCTTGTTGGAACCTTGACCAGCACGGACAGTTCTCTTTGAATGCTTCAATAGCCTTCTGTTTCATTTCTTCTTCGGCTATACTAATAGCTTCAAAAGCATCGGATTCATGCACGTAATATTGACAGGTATCCCCATCTTTCTGAGCATAGCTCATTATAAGCCGTTTTGCCTTCTCTGATCTCATAATATGCCTTGCCTATTTTAGAGGATTAACTAACTCTTTATATGCAATTCTAACGTAAGAAAAGCATCCGACACATATAATACCTATAATGGTAATAGATATTGTTTTCATCGAACTATTAGTCGTTATAGCACCATAGAACATACCAATAGAGCACAAGGCTAAGAGTATGGATAAAACAAACTGTATTAATTTCATAATCGTATATTTTAAAGTTTGCGCCCGTACCATGATCCGATCATGACATCTCGCAGCTGTTTACCAACCGTACAGGCTATATTGACGATTACAGTACGGACGCCCAACCCGAATGCTTATTGCTCTAGGACGATTATTTGCGGTGTAATCTGCTAATTGTTTAACATTGTACAGATCGCAAGCTCCAACTTGCTTATGTACGTTTATTATCTTTGGTTGTCCTAAACGGTTTATGAATTACACCGTAAAGGCTTTTACATCATTTCAAAGAGCTAATCAATAGAACCTTGCCCGATTCTCGCTATCGGCTGCCGTTCAATCCGTCAACAGGGTAAATAGTTATACGTAATTAATTACATTGCCAACATAAGTACGGTTCATCTGCCGTTCGTTGGTAATTCGTTGTTCTACGACTATCATCACATAGAATATCTTCGTAGATTTTGATGTCGTCATTAATAGCTTCGATAATGTCAGCCTTGCAATCTACGTTGTAAACTCTACAAGCTGTTGCTTCATCCATGTTCTCGGCATTATCCAAATCTTTATATAAGGCATTCAAGCCTTGTTCAATCTCGTAACGTGTCATAGTCATGTTATTTTTATAAGGTTAAACTTTTTAAATGAACGCCAGCCATCTGCTTCGGTATCCCAATAATTGAAAAGGTCTTCATTCTTTCGCACACCAGTACCTTTTATCTTATCATGAATCTTTTCTTCTTTCATCGTCCCGAAAGCCTGTCTGATTTCGCCATTCACTTTTTGATAGAAAAACTGAACTGTTCTAGACTTCATTTCTTTTGAGAGTTTCAGAATAAGCCAGCTTTTTTTCAAGCATTCTGAGAAACTTTCACCTGTTACTTTAAAGAATCGCCACGCCATTAACATGACCTCTTTCATCTGATTTTTAAAATTCGTGCTCATAATCGTGTATTTTAATATGTATGTACTATTGTTTATGACTTTAGAAATTCGTTTCTTTGCAACGGTGATTACGTTATCACTGTTTGATGATGCAAATATACTACTAATTAGTATTATCACAAACTATTTGGTATTATTATTTATACTATTTGGTATTATTAACATTATGACTATTAACGAAAGATTTGCTGAAATACTTAAAACAAAGAATATCAGCGTAAAAGAAGCAGCTAAGCTGCTAGACAGAACAGACATATATGTACGTAAATTAATGCGCCCAGGTGAAAGTTTTGGCATTGAGCCGGTAACAAAGATACTAAATAGTATATATGATATAAATCCTGATTGGTTACTAAGCGAGAAAGGAAACATGTTTCGTGATAAACATCTTCCGACAAACACAAACGGCAAAGGAGTTCCATATTTTGAAGATATAGAAGCCTCTTGCTCAATTTTATCAATGAATATGGAAACACCAGAAAACCCAACCTTTTATATTGACTACGAGCACTTCAATGACTGCAATGCTTATATTCCGGTCGTTGGTGATTCTATGTATCCGCAGTACTGTGCTGGGGAAATAGTAGCTGTAAAGCAAATCTTCAATTTTGATGTGATTCAATGGGGAGAAGCCTATCTTATTGTTACCAACAGTAATGCAAACGATTTACGTACAATCAAGCAGATACACTATTGTGATGATGAAAGTAAAATCATTCTTCGGGCAAGCAATCCAAATTACAAAGGAGATACCAAAATAAACAAGGAGGATATTCGGTCACTCTTTATAATCAAAGGAAAAATAAAAAGAAATCAGCTTTAGGCTGACTGATACTATGAAATTCAACCAATACACATGGAACTTATACAAGCAGTCTATTGATGGGCAGAAAGCCATATCCAGTTTTTCAGACAGGAAAGAGTGGATTGAAGAAGAACGACTCATAGCGAAATATAACCCAAGGTTAAAAGAAGGTTTCAACGAGGATGTTGTATGCGATATACTGGAGGATTTTTGGTGTTATAAAGTATCGGACTACGAAAATATAGAATATCCGACATTGGATAAAGCAGGGATTCTGTATGAAGAAATTATATCCACTGGATTACGTATCGAAAACGATGAGATTCTGAAAATAGGAGATTTTGACCGGATGCTTGAATACATCCCATTCTTATCAATGGGGTTGAATTATCTGTTTGGTGAATACTTCTTTCCATACCTATATATAGACCGTTTCTATGAACTCAAAAAGTTAGTTGATTACTTCGATATAGAGTTACCGCTAATTCCAAAGAAATCGGACTATAGAGGCAGATGTATGTACTATTGGGAACTATGCAAAGTATTCTATCAATTCAGAACAGAAAATAACTTAACGCCCGATGAATTTAGTGCGTTCATGTATGACTATGTACCCAACCTTTTACATACAGAAGAAAAAAGTGATATTCCGCAACCATCACAGGCATGGTTTATAGGTGGATTAATAAAGGGATATGGAGAATACTGGACTACCGGATTTTGGCAATCAAACCAAGAAACAAAGAAAGGTGATATTCTTATTCACTACGAAACATCTCCTGTAAGTGCAATTACCTGCTTGTGGATAGCTCAAACGGATGGAGTGATAGACCCATTCTTTCACTATTTCAGCAATACCTATATAAGTGATAAAATAGACATCCCACATATCACTTTAAAAGAGCTACAAGCAGATGAGTATTTCTCCAAGCATTCACTTGTTAGAAAGAAATTCCAAGGAGTGAACGGATGGACGATGAGTAGCGAAGATTATTCAGAGCTACTTCGCATGATAAAAGCAAAAGGATTCGACGCTGAAACATTGCCAAAGTTGTACGCTCCGACATTGCCAAAGAATGTAAATATAGAAATAGAACGGGACGTAGAACAACAATTATTGGAACCATTGCTTAACTCTATGGGATGGTATGAGAATAAAGATTTCATCCGGCAGCTGCCGATTCATGCCGGACGTGGGCACCGAATATTTCCCGACTACGCTCTGCACTACGATAACAAGCCAAATGAAAAAAAGGCGAAGGTTTTGATTGAAGCAAAACAATACATGAAGAATAATCAAGAAATAGAGGAAGCATTCTTGCAGGCACGTTCATACGCTTGTCTTCTTGAATCTTCTGTTATTGTTTTATGCGATAAAGTATGTCTGATTATGTATGAGAAAAAAGATAGCTTCGACCGAGATAGATATAAGAAGTATTACTGGGGAGAATTAGAGACGCCAGATTTATTCAATGAATTAAGAGACAAACTAAATAAATAAGCACAATGAAAAAGATTCTATTTTTAATGTTGATGTTTTTAGTCGTGACTGGATGCAGCAAAGAGGAAGAAAGCGATTCTTTCATTAAAACCACAGATATAGAAATAGTTAATGAATACACTGCAATTAAAGGAGATATATTTTCAATACCATATAAAATACACCCTGAAAATGCCACAGACAAAGGTATTACTATAACTAGCAGCAATCCTTATGTTCTATCTGTGCAAAATGATGGTTCTTTGTCTGCAAACTCTCAAGGAGAGGCTACAATAACATTAAAAAGTAGCGATGGATTCTGTGAAGCATCATGTAATATTAGCGTAAAATACATGGTAGGTTTAAAATGGTTTGCAGGATTGTGCAACTCAGTCCCACAAACATCCGAAGATGTACATAAGCTGCCTATAAGTGAATACTATTTAGGACCTGAATCTTACCATTTTAAATCTAATGATTGGAAAAAGTTAGTAATCTGTATACCATATAATAATATTGAAGAAGTAACAACAGATCATTATGCAGGAAACATTTTGAATAATAAAACGTTGTGCACAGGCCCAATTATCATCCCTGTTATAGAAAGTATGGGTGGACGACTTGTAAACTATAAAATGTGGGTTATACAAGCCGATACTTTTAACAAAGCTGATACATTTTATTTTAAAACCCAAGGAAATTCAATGTTCTAAGTATAGAACAAGGCTTAATATAGTATTAACATTTCAATCCTACTATCAAACCAATAATTGTATAGTAGATTGTGTTTTGAAACATTTAGAAAAGTAAGCGTAAACAATTAAGAGTCAGTTAGATGATATAGAGAACAATGGAGACTTCGTAACGCGTAGGTCGCCAGTTCAAGTCTGGCTAGCGGCTCTTGACAATAAAGCGCTAACTACAGAATAGTTAGCGCTTTTCTTATTAACCCCCAAAGCAAATCGCATGAAACGAGGTAAGAGCAGGAGATTATTTAAGAAAAAGAAGTCACATTCCAATCAAAGATTAGGGTGTATCATCGCTATCATCGTACTTATTCCCATTTGTTACGGGCTTTATCTGTATTATCAGCAATACAGTGTCCAGCACAGTAGCAAACCGCAGATAGAGACTTCCGTCTCCCTCCCCACTCCATCCGGCAAAGATTTAGAGATTCCCGTTTCATTGATTCCCCGTCAGGAGCAGATCATTCGTCATAAAGGCTATACGGTTTCCTACAATAAAGATCTAAAGATTCCGAATTGGGTTTCTTACGAACTGACCCGTCAGGAAACCAAAGGAAAAGAAAAGAGAGGTGACAACTTCATCGCCGATCCTTTAGTAAAAGGCGCCATTGCGACCAATGCGGATTATGCACGCTCGGGATATGACAAAGGACATATGGCACCAGCCGCCGACATGAAATGGAGTCCGGATGTCATGAAAGAATCCTTCTATTTCAGCAATATGTGCCCGCAGCATCCTCAGCTGAACAGAAGAGGCTGGAAAAATCTGGAAGAAAAAATAAGAGACTGGGCGGTAGCCGATAGCGCCATTATCATTATATGCGGTCCTATCATCGACAAGCCGTCCAAAACCATCGGAAAAAATAAGGTGGCAGTGCCCGAACGATTCTTCAAAGTAATCCTCTCTCCTTTTGTCAAACCGGCTCGTGGCATCGGGTTCTTATTCAACAACAGACAGGCGGTAGAGCCTCTTTCCACCTATGCGGTATCAATTGACAGCATCGAGAAACTTACCCATATGGACTTCTTCTCTCCCCTGCCCGATGAAATAGAAAATGCAGTAGAAGCCAATGCCGATTATTACCAGTGGCCACGCTAATAGTTGACAAAATCAGCCGAATTTCAACTATTCACCGTTGAAAGGAATCGCTCCTATCCAAAATCTTCCTATCTTTGACGCAATTTTTAAAGTTACGTCACAAGATGAAAAAGAAAACAAGAAATATCTTATTATCCGTTCTGACCGGAGCTCTCCTTCTTTGCGCCATTGCCGGAGGAACAGTCTATTATTATCTCTTTGCTCCTCAGTTTCATCCCTCCAAAACCGTCTATGTATATGTAGACCGGGATGACACGGCAGATTCCATCTACAATAAGATCAGACAAGCCGGTCATGTCAACAAATTCACCGGATTTCAATGGATGGCAAAATATAGAAAATTCGACCAGAATATACATACCGGACGTTATGCCATCCGCCCCAACGAAAACGTATACCATGTATTCAGCCGCTTCTTCAGAGGTTATCAGGAACCGATGAATCTCACTATCGGAAGCGTACGGACACTAGACCGGCTGGCGCGAAGCATCGGCAAGCAACTGATGATCGACTCCGCCGAGATAGCCCGCCAACTATTCGATTCCGCTTTTCAGACCGAAATGGGGTATACGCCGGTCACCATGCCCTGTCTTTTCATCCCCGAGACCTATCAGGTATATTGGGATATGAGTGTCGACGACTTCTTCAAACGTATGCAGACAGAACACAAACGATTCTGGAATGACGAACGTCTTGCCCAGGCAACCGCTATCGGCATGACACCGGAAGAAGTCTGCACCCTCGCCTCCATTGTTGAAGAAGAAACCAACAACAACGAAGAAAAGCCGATGGTAGCCGGACTATACATCAACCGCCTGCACACAGGTATGCCCCTGCAGGCAGACCCTACCATCAAGTTCGCTTTACAGGATTTCGGGCTGCGACGCATCACCAATGAGCATCTGAAAGTCAACTCGCCCTACAACACTTATATCAACAGCGGTTTACCTCCGGGACCTATCCGCATCCCCTCTAAAAAGGGCTTGGACAGTGTATTAAACTACACGAAACACAATTACATTTACATGTGTGCGAAAGAAGATTTTTCAGGTACTCACAATTTCGCATCCAATTATGCCGACCACATGGCAAATGCAAGAAAATATTGGAAAGCACTTAATGAAAGAAAGATTTTCAAGTAATTTTGTGATAAAACGAGCCAAAAAGGCTATCTTTGCCCGATATAATAACAAACTGTGATCAACACTAATAAAGGAAATATATGAGCAAGCAACTCTTACTTGGCGATGAAGCCATTGCACAAGCTGCACTGGATGCCGGACTTTCAGGTGTATATGCCTACCCCGGTACTCCTTCAACTGAGATTACTGAATATATCCAAATGGCGCCTATAACCACTGAGCAGAACATACATAATCGTTGGTGTGCCAACGAAAAAACTGCCATGGAAGCCGCACTGGGTATGTCATTTGTAGGCAAACGCGCCTTAGTGTGCATGAAGCATGTAGGCATGAATGTGGCTGCAGACTGTTTCGTCAATTCTGCCATCACGGGTGTGAAGGGAGGACTGATTGTGATAGCGGCAGACGACCCCAGCATGCACTCTTCACAGAATGAACAGGACAGCCGCTTCTACGGAGACTTCTCCCTGATACCGATGTACGAGCCCAGCAACCAACAGGAAGCATACGACATGGTATACAACGGATTCGAATTCTCTGAGAAAACAGGCGAACCGATCTTAATGCGTATGGTCACCCGCCTCGCACACTCCCGTTCCGGAGTAGAGCGCAAAGAGCAGAAGCCACAGAACAGCATTTCATTCAGTGAAGATCCCCGTCAGTTTATCCTGTTGCCGGGAAATGCCCGCAAACGCTATAAAGTATTGCTTGCCCGCCAGGACGAATTCATCAAAGCTTCCGAGGAATCTCCTTACAACAAATACATAGACGGCCCTAACAAAAAACTGGGAATCGTCGCTTGCGGTATCGGCTACAATTATCTGATGGAAAACTATCCGGAAGGTTGTGAATACCCGGTACTTAAGATCGGCCAGTATCCATTGCCTAAAAAGCAATTGCTGCAATTGGTTGAATCCTGCGACGAGATTCTGGTACTGGAAGACGGACAGCCATTCGTTGAAAAACATCTGAAAGGCTATCTGGGCATGGGTATCAAAGTAAAAGGACGTCTGGACGGCACACTGTCACAAGACGGAGAATTAAATCCGGACTCTGTAGCACGCGCGGTCGGCAAAGAAAACAAATCGGAATTCGGCGTCCCTTCTGTAGTCGAAATGCGTCCTCCCGCACTGTGTGAAGGATGCGGACACCGTGATATGTACGTCACACTGACAGAAGTACTCAAAGAAGAATATCCTTCCCATAAAGTATTCAGCGACATCGGTTGCTATACGCTGGGAGCCAACGCTCCGTTCAACGCCATCAATTCATGCGTAGACATGGGAGCTTCCATCACAATGGCGAAAGGTGCGGCCGACGGAGGTCTTCATCCGTCCGTAGCTGTAATCGGTGACTCTACATTTACTCACTCCGGAATGACAGGTTTGCTGGATTGCGTCAACGAAAATGCCAATGTCGTTATTGTCATTTCAGACAATGAGACAACAGCAATGACCGGTGGTCAGGACTCTGCGGGCACAGGACGTATTGAATCCATCTGTATCGGTTTAGGAGTCGACCCTGCTCATATCCGTGTCGTTGTTCCATTGAAGAAGAACCACGAGGAAATGAGACAGATCATACGCGAAGAAATCGAATACAATGGCGTATCCGTTATCATCCCGCGCAGAGAGTGTATTCAAACATTAGCACGCAAAAAAAGAAGTAAGTAAGCCATGAAAAAAGACATTATATTATCAGGAGTAGGTGGACAGGGTATTTTGTCCATCGCTACAGTTATTGGTAAAGCTGCTTTGAAAGAAGGACTTTACATGAAGCAAGCAGAAGTACACGGAATGAGCCAGCGTGGCGGAGACGTTCAGTCCAACCTCCGCATCAGCGACAAACCGATTGCTTCGGATCTGATACCATCCGGCAAATGCGACCTTATCATTTCGCTCGAACCGATGGAAGGTCTGCGCTATCTCCCCTATCTCAGTCCGGAAGGATGGCTGGTAACCAACGAAACTCCGTTTGTCAACATCCCCAATTATCCGGAAGAAGACAAAGTAATGGCTGAAATCAACAAATTGCCGCATAAGATCGTACTGAACGTGGATAAAGTAGCCAAAGAAGTAGGTTCTGCACGAGTTGCCAATATCGTTTTGCTGGGCGCAACCATTCCATTCCTCGGCATCGATTACGAGAAAGTACAAGACAGTATCCGCGAAATCTTCCTGCGCAAAGGAGAAGCTATTGTCGAAATGAATCTTAAAGCACTGGCTGCCGGCAAGGAAATTGCGGAAAAGCTAATGCAATAACTATCACAATCATGAGTACACAATACTGGGAAGAAGAAATTGAAATCATGAGTCGCGAGAAGTTGCAGGAACTGCAACTTCAGCGACTCAAAAAAACGATTAACATAGCCGCAAACTCACCTTATTACAAAGAGGTTTTCAGCAAAAACGGCATCACCGGAGATAGTATCCAGTCACTGGACGACATCCGCAAAATTCCTTTCACCACTAAATCGGACATGCGTGCCAACTATCCCTTCGGGCTAGTGGCCGGCGACATGAAAAGAGACGGTGTACGTATCCACTCTTCCAGTGGAACTACAGGAAACCCTACAGTCATCGTACATTCACAACATGACCTCGACTCATGGGCAAATCTGGTAGCCCGTTGCCTTTACATGGTGGGGATCCGCAAGACAGATGTCTTCCAGAACAGCTCCGGATATGGAATGTTTACAGGTGGATTAGGTTTCCAATATGGTGCAGAACGCCTTGGCTGCCTTACCGTACCTGCCGCAGCCGGAAACAGTAAACGGCAAATTAAATTCATCAGTGACTTTAAGACTACCGCCTTACACGCCATCCCAAGCTACGCTATCCGTCTTGCCGAAGTATTTCAGGAAGAAGGTATCGACCCGAGAGAAACAACCCTGAAAACCTTGGTGATCGGCGCCGAACCGCATACTGACGAACAGCGCCGTAAAATAGAACGGATGCTCAATGTGAAAGCATATAATAGTTTCGGTATGACGGAAATGAACGGCCCCGGTGTTGCCTTCGAATGCCAGGAGCAGAACGGAATGCACTTCTGGGAAGATTGCTATCTGGTAGAAATCATCGATCCTGAAACAGGAGAACCCGTTCCCGAAGGAGAAATCGGTGAATTGGTACTCACTACACTTGATCGTGAAATGATGCCGCTTATCCGCTACCGCACCCGCGACCTTACCCGTATACTACCCGGAAAATGTCCGTGCGGCCGCACCCATCTCCGCATCGACCGGATCAAGGGACGCAGCGACGATATGTTTATCATCAAGGGAGTCAACATCTTCCCCATGCAAGTCGAAAAGATTCTGGTTCAGTTCCCCGAATTAGGCAGCAATTATCTGATTACGCTGGAGACAGTCAACAATCAGGATGAGATGATCGTCGAAGTGGAATTAAGTGATCTTTCTACAGACAACTATATCGAACTGGAAAAGATCCGCAGAGATATTATCCGTCAATTAAAAGATGAAATACTGGTTACCCCGAAAGTAAAACTGGTAAAGAAAGGGTCTCTCCCGCAGAGCGAGGGAAAAGCCGTCAGAGTGAAGGACTTAAGAGACAACAAATAAATATTCAAATGCCCGATGTGCTAATATGCCAACCCAATACTGTATGATATCAGTAACAAATGGCATATTAGCACATTATTTAATTATCAGATTATAATGCAATTACTAAAAAAAAGAATTCTGCAGGACGGAAAATGCTACGAAGGAGGCATCCTTAAAGTAGATGGTTTTATCAATCACCAGATGGATCCTGTCCTGATGAAATCCATCGGAGTAGAATTTGTCCGCCGCTTTGCAGCCACAAACGTAAACAAGATCATGACTATCGAAGCAAGCGGTATCGCTCCTGCCATCATGACGGGCTATCTCATGGACTTACCGGTTGTATTCGCCAAAAAGAAATCACCCAAAACCATTCAGAACGCACTAAGCACTACCGTACACTCGTTCACCAAAGACCGTGATTATGAAGTAGTGATCAGTGCCGATTTTCTGACTCCAAATGACAATGTTCTTTTTGTTGATGATTTCCTTGCCTACGGAAATGCCGCATTAGGCATTCTCGACCTCATAGAGCAATCCGGAGCAAAATTGGTAGGCATGGGGTTCATTATCGAAAAAGCCTTCCAAAATGGACGTAAAATACTGGAAGAGAAAGGTGTCAGAGTAGAAAGCCTTGCCATAATCGAAGACTTATCCAACTGCTGTATTAAAATAAAAGATCAATAAGCTGAGTCGGGGTTAAAATAATGCCCCTTGCCTTTTGTCTTTTTACCATATTGCACCGCATGCTGAGGGCACACATGATAACATGCCAGGCAGGCGGTGCAATTCTTTCCCCAAACCGGTCTTCTTTCCTTCATCGTTATATTCCCTACCGGACAACTTTTTTCACAGCGCTTGCACCCGATGCACTCACTCGTTGCATGGAAAGGTTTGGGAGACATCTGATAACGAACAAATAACGGATTGATGATCCTCGTCTTGATAAAAGGCAAACTCCCCTCCTTGCATGCAAAGACAGTTTCTCTCCCGGTTATCAGTCTACTGACTTTTTCAAGAGCCGGAACCGCTTCTGTCAGTTTTTTCTTTTCCAGTTCCTTGCTATCCACATCAAATCCGGGGAACAACACATAGTTATTGGGCATAATTACAGAAAAGCCCGCATTACATCTCCATCCCCTCGCAGCCAATGCCTTTTCCATCACCTGCCGGGTCAGCCCCGTATCGTCTCCACACGAACACACAAAGAACAGATATTGCTGCTGATACCCCTTCAGAACCAACTTCCGAATAAACTCCTGTACAATCACGGGAGGCGCCCACGAATAGACCGGAAAGACAAAACCGATCTTCTCATCCTCCCGCAAAGAGAACTCCCATGTGTCATTCTTCCATGCGTCCGGGATAAAAAACAAATCTTCCTGTTGTTCTTTAGAAAGCTGATTAGCAATCCATTTAGAGTTACCTGTACCTGAGAAATAAAATATCATAGAAGAGTATATAAAAAAGCCGCATCGACGATGTGATGAAACTCTGATAGAACAAGATTTGAGCGCTCGCCCTCTTTGTAATCCACCGGCTTAAAGCTGTCCCGAAGGATGTGGCCCGCCATTGAAGAACGAAGCTTTCTCGGTGCATCAGATTAATTTGAAGAGTTTCCCGATCCAGTCGATACGGCTAATATTTTTCTATCACAAATGTAATAAGATTCTCTGAGAATAGCAAGAAAAAGAAAGAATTTGTTCGTCCACTAACATTTTTTTTCATCCTTTCTCTCCGCCTAACAAAAGAAAAGTGCCAGTTATCGGATCGATAACTGACACTTTGTAAATCCTAAACTATTGAAACTTAAGCAGCTTTTGCTTTAGCAACTACAGCTTTGAAAGCTTCCGGATGATTCATAGCTAAATCAGCCAAAACCTTACGATTTATTTCAATACCGGCTTTGTGCAAACCGCCCATCAATTTAGAATAAGACATTCCTTCAAGACGTGCAGCAGCGTTGATACGTTGTATCCAAAGAGCGCGGAAGTTTCTTTTCTTATTTCTACGGTCACGGAACGCGTAAGTCAAACCCTTTTCCCAAGTGTTTTTAGCTACGGTCCATACATTCTTTCTTGCACCAAAGTAACCTCTGGTTAATTTCAAAATTTTCTTTCTTCTTGCTTTTGAAGCAACATGATTTACTGATCTTG
>OGIN01000606.1_pt1 | contig 30836 bp, 45 predicted proteins | sample 1571851 | NCBI WGS metagenome assembly OGIN01 (sample SAMEA2582123, study PRJEB24529) | metagenome | biome: Human gut stool | place: China | collected 2011 | reverse complement strand
TTATTTTTCCGTTTCATCTGAAACGATTGCTGCTCTCTCAAGCGCGAAGATTATAATAGCAAACCTCAAACCGTTTGTCAACAACTTTTTTATTATTTTGTATCATTTTTTTGGTTCTACAGTATTGTATAAATTATATATACAATTAATACATTATCACAAAACCCGCAGAAACAAGATTTCTCCTGCTCCTGCAGGTCAAATGCTTCTAATTTATCTTACAATACCGGAGTCCATGCCATTTCATAAATGCCATCCACATCATCTGTTGCTGTGATCAGGCCAAGGCGTACATATTTCTCAATAACTCTCTTTAAAGAGTCTCCCGTAAATTCATCTGATAAACCAAACTGTAATGCATTATTGATCATAACATTCATGTCATAATCGCCACCATTCCAGCCACGGTCAAGAAGCAGCTGTGTTGCATCTTCCGGATTTTCATGCATCCAGGAATGTGCTTTCTGAACAGCCTGGGTGATCTTTTTCGCAATCACTGGATTTTCCTGTACAAATGTACGGTTCATAGCAATAACACAGCAGCTGTCTTTTGCAAAATCTTCATCCTGTAAGGAACGGACGCATTTTAACTTGCCCTCTTTCATCATTGCATAGGCAAAGGTATCACTTAAAAGAGCGGCGGAGATCTCGCCACGTTCCATAGCTGCGATACATGCGTCAGAAGAAACCTGAGTCAGGGTTACATCCTTTAAAGGATCGATCCCATCTGCATCTAATAATAAAGAAGTGATGTTGTAATCAGATGCTCCTATTCCATTTGGTACAGAGATCTGAGTCCCTTTCAGATCTTCAGTGGTGTTATATTCGCTGTCTGCCAGTGCATAAAGAGACTTACAGCCAATATGCGCGCCGCCGACAAAGGTAATATCTACACTGTTGGTGATCGGTACCAGCATGGTAGCAATATGTCCTACTGCCACGGTAGCCTGCTGTGTTCCCAATGCTTCTATATAAGAAGTTCCTTTAAAACCTTCTGCAGTCAGCCCAGCTTCTTCATAATATCCTTTATCATCTGCTACGGTAGGTCCTGAAGTACAGCCATCAGACATATAATATAATACAGGCTTTCCATAAGCTGGCTCTTTCTCCATAGCTGCTTTCTCTTCTTCTGTTGGAGTCAGATCAAAATCCTCCATATCAACAAAACGTCCGGGAATATCTACCGGAGTAAACAGTGCTTCCCATTTGCCTGCCGCAAAAGCTTCTGATGCATTCATATGAACATCTGATACATTTACTTCTACTTCCACGCCATCCTGGCCCATTTCGATCTGTCCATCATTGTTCAGATCTCCTGCCAGCTGTTCCTTTTCGGTTGCTTTTGTTGCCTCTGCCTGTTTTCCCCCACAAGCTGTCATAGACATTCCTACTGAAAGTGCCAGCATTGCTGCAAGTGTTCTTTTCGTTCTCATAATACCTTCTCCTTAATAAATGATGTTATATATTTCTCCCCGCAAAATGAAGCTGGTTCAAAATCATATTTCTGTATCTGATAAATCTCTCCGAAGAGCGGTCTCTTGGAAATTCTTCTTCTATTTTAATATCTGCAATGATCCTTCCCGGATTTGCGTCCATTACAATAACCCTTGTTCCCATATAAATGGCTTCATCTACATCATGTGTCACCATCAACGCCAGCTGCCTGTGTTCTCTCCACATAGAAAGGATCTCGTCCTGCATATTCATGCGTGTAAATGCATCAAGAGCCCCCAGCGGTTCATCTAACAATAAGATCTCCGGCTGACTGATCAGTGTCCGGACCAGTGCCACTCTCTGAGCCATTCCTCCTGAAAGTTGTCCCGGATAATCGTCCCGGAAACCTTCCAGTCCGATCACATGAAGCATATGCTCCACTTTTTCTTTTCCATTTGCATCGTTTAACCTTCCCTGCATTTTTAAAGGAAAAGCAATGTTCTTCTCCACTGTAAGCCATGGAAATAAGGTAGGTTTCTGAAAAACCATTCCTCTCTCAGGGGATGGACCTGTGATCTCTTTTTCATTTACTGTTACTTTTCCTAATGTAGGCTGGATCAGACCGGCCACCAACCGCAGGATCGTGGATTTTCCACAACCTGAAGGTCCCACCAGACTGATGAACTCCCCACTTCTCATTTCAAGATCAATACAGTCAAGAGCATGGGTGACTTCATCATTTTCTACCTTTGCAAAGCTTTTGGAAATATTTTCCAGTTTTAATAATATTTTGTTGTTCTCATCCATAATTCTTCACTGCTCCGTTCTGCCACCTGAGCACATGGCATTTCACGCGGTCTAATATTTTTGTTACAACTGTAAAAATAAAGCAGATCACAAACAGAGCCGCAAACATTTTGTCATAACTTGCCCAGGATTTGCTCCAGTTCATATACCATCCAAGTCCTGATTTTACGCCGAGCATCTCTGCGATCATAATAGCTGTACAGGAACTGCTCATAGCCTGGGTACATCCCTGTAAAATAGAAGGCATGGCGTGAGGCAACGCAACCTGAAAAACAAGCTGTTGCTCACTGGCACCTAAGGTACGGGCTGCTTCAAAATAATCTCTGTCTACATTTGCGATCCCTGTCATAGACGCAACGGTTACCGCAAACCAGGAGCCAAGGGCAATGATAAATACCGCTCCTCCAAATAAAGAAGATGCTATGACCATCATGATCGGGATCCAGGTAGACGTAGGGATCGGACCTAAAAATTTGATCACCGGATCTACCCAGTAACGGGCTTTTTCTGAATAGCCGCAGGTAATACCTGTTACCAGTCCCAGGCTCACACCTGCAAAATATCCCAAAAATAAAAGTCCCAGCGTATGGATGGTACAATCCAGTATCATGGCCCGGTCTGTCCATGCTGCGTTTAATATAAAGTTCATACACGGTACAAAAGGCTGGGTAAGAACTCCTGTTTTCAGGGTCAGATAATCATAACCTGCAAACAATAAAAACAGCGCTGACCATAAGGGCGCACGGTAACGAAATTTCTCATACAACCGCTTATCTCCCTTACAATGCAAAATAGCGGCAGCTATGCCGTATCCATTATAAAGAACCATCATCAGGATCAAAAATCCCAGGTATGTATACGGATTTCGGTTCATACTATTGTCCGGTATCAGCATATACTCCAAAATTGCTGTCACTGCGCAAATTTCCGGAAGGACCAATATTAATTTCTCGATCAGCCGTTCCTTTCCCGTCTTTTCTTTTGTCTCCAATTCATGCAGTTCTTGACGGGTCAGGCTGACCTTCTTTTGCAGATCTATATTTATACTCTCCCCCATAGTTTCCCCCTGTAAATAATCTTCGCATCTCTTGCTGTGTGTTATTATTTTATCGAGCGGAAGGGAATTTGTCCAATCGCTTTCCTTCAAAAATTTTACTCATTTATTGATATCATCTATAAATCCTTTAAAACCGCAGAAATAAGAACTGCAAACGATACTATATCTATGCTACCAAAAATTTTTAGATTGTTAAAAATTATTGCAAACATTTTGTATTTTTTATAGTGCATTTTTTACAATTCTATGTTATACTTATTAATGACATTTATTATCATTAAACAAAATATGTGTTCACAGGGTTTCAGGCATGGTTTTGCAGCAATATCTGTAATGACAGATGCCTGATCAGATGAACATACAATAAAAATTCAGGAGGATTCATATGAGCAGATTGGAGTTGTTCACCCCAAGTAAAGACCAGCTGATGGTTGAGAGTCTTTACAAAAATCTGGAGCAGCGTATCGTGGCAAGCCCTCCAGGTATCTGCCCTGTTGACATAACAAGGGCCTTTATTGAAATGTGCCATGCACAGACCTGTGGAAAATGTGTTCCCTGCCGTGTAGGTCTTCACCAGTTAAAGCACATGATCACCAATGTATTAAATGGTGATGCTGACTACGAGATACTGGACCTGATCGAGGAAACTTCCCTTTCCATTATGCAGACCGCAGACTGTGCCATCGGCTCTGAAGCTGCAAAAATGGTATGGCGTATGGTACATACCTGCCGTGATGATTTTGAGGCACATATCCGCAACAAACGATGCAGCTGCGCTATTTCCCAGCCGGTTCCCTGCGTAGCCCTCTGTCCGGCCCATGTGGACATTCCAGGTTATATTGCCCTGGTAAGAGAAGGCCGCTATGCAGACGCCATCCAGCTGATCCGCAAGGACAACCCATTCCCTTCTACCTGCGGTTTCATCTGCGAACATCCATGTGAGGCACGCTGCCGCCGTAATATGGTAGATACCTCTGTAAATATCCGTGGATTAAAGCGTGCTGCTGCTGACCTTGCAGGAAAAGTAGCACCTCCGCCATGTGGTCCTTCCACAGGCAAGAAGATCGCTGTTGTAGGCGGCGGACCTTCCGGTCTCTCTTCTGCTTATTATCTGCAGTTAATGGGCCATCAGGTCACTGTTTATGAGATGCTGCCAAAACTAGGCGGTATGCTGCGCTACGGTATTCCAAACTACCGTCTGCCAAAAGACCGTCTGGAAGAAGATACAGATGCGATCCTGGAAACCGGTATCCAGGTACATTACAATGTAAAGATCGGTGAAGATATTAAACTGGACGAACTGAGAAAAGTATATGATGCAGTGCTTATTACAGTAGGTGCTTCTACAGATAAGAAACTGGGACTTCCTAATGAAGATGCAGAAGGCATCACCTCTGCTGTTGGTTTCCTTAGAAATGTAAGTCTCGGGGACTGCCCGGATCTTACCGGACAGGAAGTCGCTGTTATTGGTGGCGGAAACGTATCCATGGACGCTGTCCGCACTGCCATCCGTCTGGGTGCAAAGAAAGTCAGCATCGTATACCGCCGTCGTGTAGCTGATATGACAGCTCTCCCGGCTGAGATCGAGGCAGCTGTCGCTGAAGGTGTGGAACTGCTTACTTTAGTTGCTCCTGCCGGTATTGAAGTAGATGAAAATGGACATGTATCCGGTGTCCGTGTTACCCCGCAGATGATCAGCACCATCAAAGACGGCCGCGCAAGCGTAATTGCCAGCGGCGAACCGGAGTATGTGATCCCATGTCAGACCATGATCGTTGCTATCGGACAGAATATCGAGACAAAGCACTATGAAGAGTCTGGCATTCCTGTATCCCGCGGAAAGATCGTTACTCTTCCAAACGGCGGATTTGCAGATATTCCTGGTGTATTTGCAGGTGGTGACTGTGCTTCCGGTCCTGCTACTGTTATCAAAGCTGTAGCTGCTGCCAAGGTAACTGCTGCTAATATTGATGAATATTTAGGCTATCATCACGAAATCACCTGTAATGTAGAGATCCCGCTGCCAAATAACGCTGACCACACACCTTGCGGTCGTGTAGAGCTGTCTGAACGGGAAGCAAGTGAACGAAAACATGATTTTGAAGGTGTTGAAAACTGCATGAACAAAAAAGAAATTGCGCAGGAATCCGGACGCTGCCTCCGCTGCGATCATTTCGGCTTTGGAATCTTCAAAGGAGGGCGTGAGAAATTATGGTAAATTTAACGATCGACAGACTGCCTGTATCTGTAAAAGAAGGAACTACCCTGATGGAAGCTGCCGAATCTATCGGCATCCATATCCCACACTTATGCTACTGGAAAGGTTTAAACGAGATCGCTGCCTGCCGCGTATGTGTTGTTGAACTGGAAGGACGTGACCACCTGATCACCGCCTGCAACACAAAGGTAGAAGAAGGTATGGTCATTTACACCAACAGTCCAAAAGTGCGCTTAGACCGCCGTCTTACCGTTCAGCTGATCTTATCCCAGCATGACTGCCGGTGCGCTACCTGCGTAAGAAGCGGTAACTGTTCTCTTCAGAAGATCGCAACAGATCTGAATGTCCAGGACGGTCTTTTTGAGGAACGTCTGGAAAAACAGCCATGGGATAAAACTTTCCCACTGATCCGTCAGTCTGAAAAATGTATTAAATGTATGCGCTGCGTTCAGGTCTGTGACAAGATCCAGAGCTTGAATATCTGGGATCTGGAAGGTACCGGTTCCCGTTCTACCATTAATGTAACCGGAAACCGCACGATCCATGAAGCGGACTGTTCTCTCTGCGGCCAGTGTATCACCCACTGTCCAGTTGGCGCCCTTCATGAGCGTGACGATACGGAAAAACTGTGGAGAGCTTTAGCGGATCCTAACAAGACCGTCGTTGTACAGGTTGCTCCTGCTGTCCGTGCTGCATGGGGTGAAGACCTTGGATTTACAAGGAAAGAAGCTACTATTGGAAAGATCTTTGACGCTTTAAAGAAAATGGGCGCTGATTATGTATTTGACTCCTGCTTTACTGCTGACCTTACCATTATGGAAGAGGCAAATGAGCTGTTAGTGCGCCTTGGCAAGGGAGAACTAAAGGACCGTCCTATGTTCACCTCCTGCTGTCCTGGCTGGGTACGCTTTGTAAAGAGCGAGTTCCCGCAGTTTGTAAAGCAGTTATCTACTGCCAAGTCTCCGATGCAGATGTTTGGCGCTGTCATGAAGAGCTATTTTGCAGAGCAGATTGGCAAAAAGCCGGAAGATATCTTCTCCGTTGCCATTATGCCTTGTCTGGCTAAAAAGGGCGAAGCAAATATGGAACTGTTCTACAAGGAATATGCAGGCCATGATACAGACTGCGTCATCACTACCCGCGAGCTGATCCGTATGATCAAAGGTTCCAGCATCATTACTGATCGTCTCACTGATATTGAACCGGACCGTATCTTCCACGACGCTTCCGGTGCCGGTGTGATCTTTGGAGCTACAGGCGGTGTTATGGAAGCAGCTCTTCGTACTGCTTACTATGCCATCATGGGTGAAAACTGCGCACCTGATGCCTTTAAAAATGTACGTGCTTCCTCTCAGGAGACCGGCGTTACAGAAGCAGAATTTGAATTAAATGGACAGATCCTGCGCATTGCTGCTGTCAGCGGCCTTGGAAATACCAGAAATCTGTTAAAAGCCATTGAACGTGGTGAAAAGCATTACGAATTTGTAGAAGTCATGGCATGCCCGGGCGGCTGCGTTGGCGGAGGCGGACAGCCTCAGCATGACGGTATGGAAATGGCCTTTGAGCGTGGAAAGAACCTGTATTTCCTGGATGAGAACGCTGATATCCGCCGTTCCCATGAAAATCCGGATGTAAAGGCTCTTTATGACAACTACTTTGAACAGCCATTAAGCCATAAGTCCCATATGCTGCTGCATACTGACCATAACAAGTGGCAGATGCCGCCAAGTCCTCAGAGAAACCGCAATGGATATGTTATTAATCCCAATGCGAAATTACAGGGATAAGATGTGAGATCTGACCCCCTTTTGGGGGATTTGCGAAAATCATAAAAACAAAAAATCTTCCGGTGTTGGAATTTTTCCATACCGGAAGATTTTTTATATCATTTTTTCGTTACATGATAAATCCTGCGATCACGTACAGTACAAAACTGATCACTGCAATACTGCACACATAAGGGAACTGGGTCTTTATATGGTCTATGATATCGCAGCCCGTAGTGGAACAGGTCATAATGGTGGTATCGGAGATAGGTGATGCGTGGTCACCGAAGATACTTCCACCAAACATAGCTCCTGCTACTAACGGAATGCTGTTGCCCATGGAATATGCCATAGGAAGTGCAATAACTGCCATAATAGCCATAGTTCCCATAGAAGTTCCTGTTGCAAAGGAGATCAGGACTGCGATCAGGAAGGTCAAGGCAGGAAGAAGAGCCGGGCTTAAGAACTGCTGGAAAATACTGGAAAGATAAGTACCTGTATCCAGAGACTTAACTACATTACCCATGGTAAATCCAAACAGAAGAACAAAGGTAATAGGAAGCATGCCGCTCATGCCCTTGAAGATCTCGTCAATTACCTGGCTGACGGTAAATACTTTTTCTGCTACGCAAAGAACAGATGCTACTAATAAGGCTATGATAACTGCCCAGATCAGAGCCTTCATACCAGAACCGTTCATCAGGTTTCCATTACCAGTAATGATCAGTGCTGCAAACATAACTGCGATCAGAGTCCCTACCGGAAGAAGCAGGTTGATGGCTCTTGGAGTGAAACCAGATACTGCTTTAGAAGTATCGGAGTCCGCCTTTTTGTGGATCGGATCATCCAGTTCGCCGGTTGTTGCTGCTCTGGCTTCTGCCTTCGCCATTGGTCCAAAGTCTTTCTGTGTTAATGCCAGTACCAGAACCAGAAGGATCGCCAGGATACAGTAGAAGTTCATAAACAGGGACTGGAACAGAACGGATACAGACTGATCTTCCGGTACACCACCGGTTACCAGATAACCTGCCATAGCTGCCAGCCAGCCGCTGAATGGGAATAATACACACCATGGTGTGGAAGTGGTATGTACGATAAAAGCTGCTTTCTCATGAGGTACTTTTAAAGCGTCATTTACAGGTCTTGCAACAGAACCTGTTACCATACAGCTTAAGGTACCGGAAGTAAATACCACCAGACCTAACAGCCAGGTGAAAAGGTTCGCCCCTCTTTTAGACTTGATGAGCCCCTGTTTCTTTACAACAACATTTACGAAGCCCTCAATACCGCCGGACTTCTCTGCCAGATGGATCACTGCTGCTGTGATCAGTACAGAGCCGATGATCAGGGTGTTGCTCTCTGTCATGGTATCCAGGATGCTGTAAATACCTGCATTTAAGCCTGTAAATACTGCAAAATGGTTCAATACCAAGTTTCCTGTAAGGATACCGATCAAAAGTGAGATAAATACGTTTTTCGTTGTCAGTGCCAGCGCAATGGTAAGGACTGGCGGCACAAGTGACCATACACCAAATTCCATACTGTTTTCCCCTTTCACTTTTCCTTTTTGTATTATGTACTTTTGTATTTTCAGTCGCCTTTTTCAGACGTTTCTGACCATATTTTTAAAAATCTTATGACACTTTCTATCATACTTTTTATGACAGCTTTCTCAGTGCAGTTCCCAGATCTCCCTTTACGATCTTGCAGTCTTTTGCTGCCACTTCACCACCGATCAGCACATAGTCAATACCTGTTGGCGGGATCATAGGATCGTCAAAGTTTGCTCCGTCCTGGATCTTTTCCATATCAAAGATAACTACATCTGCGTCAGCGCCTACATTTAAGCGGCCCTTGTTAGAAAGTCCCAGACGTTTTGCAGGAGCTGCTGTCATTTTTTCAATTCCGTCATACAGAGAAATGTCCCCTTTTCTTACAAACTCTGAAAGGAATCTTGGGAAAGTACCGGCTGCTCTTGGATGGCCGTGGCCATTGTCGATGAGGCCGTCGCTTCCTACCATAACGCCAGGATCTGCAAATGCCATTCGGATGTCATTTTCATCCATTACATAGCATACCGTCAGGCACTCCGGGAAGTCACGGCGCATTTCCGCAAAGGTCTCCGGTGTACATCTCTGTCCTTTATACTTTCCTTCTGTCAGCTGGCATGCACTGTAATCACAGTGATAACGCTCCAGCCAGCCATCATCATAGGTAGTTGCGCCAATTCTGGTGGAAAATGCAAAGTATGGATAGCAGTCGCAGGCAACATCAATACCGTTCATGCGGTAACCATCTACCTGGCGCAGCAGCTGTTTCATCTGTCCGAAACCGGCCATGCTGCCGATATGGGATACCTGCACCGGAATGTTGTATAATTTTCCTGCCTCTGCCACTTCTGCTACTGCTCCAAACACTCTGTCCTCGTCATCTCTTACATGAGCGGAGATCATTCTGTGTTCCTTTTCACAGCAGGAAGCAGTATCTAAGAATTCGTCACGGCCTGTTCCCGGAACATAGCGAAGTCCGTAGGAAATTCCCACACAGCCTGCTTCAAGGGCTTTTTCAAGGCCTTTTTTCATATGTTCCTGCTGCTCTTTTGTAACAGGTGCATATTTATCCAGGGCGCCTGCTGCCTCTCTGAAATACTGATGGCCTGCAAAAAGCATTACATTCACTGGTGCGCCGTCTTTTTCTACCATATCCAGATATTTCACCGGATCATACACATTGATACCGCAGTTTCCGCCTACTGCTGTGGTAACGCCCATACGCAGCATGGCATCAAAGATACAGAATTCAATTTTTCCGTCTTTTACCGGGTCCTCATGCATATGAATGTCGATAAAACCAGGAGCCACTACTTTTCCTGTGGCATCAATAACCCTGTCAGCCTCAGGTTCTTCTTCTGTTACAGCCACTACCTTTCCGTCTTCCAGTATCAGGTTTAAATAAGCCTGTACCTGGTTGGCCGAATCGATGAGAAGGCCGTTTTTGATCAGTGTTTTCACGACCTTATCCCTCCTTTTATCTACTCACAAATCCCGCACTTACGTGCTCTATTGCCTGCTTACGCAGGCGATTTAGTATAACTTACCTAAAATCTCATGCTCTGCAAACAGGGCAGTTGCTCCGCCGGTGTGCCAGAATACTACATTGCTTCCCTGAGGAACTCTTCCGCTTCTTACATAGTCGATAAGACCGGCCAATGCCTTTCCTGTGTATACAGGATCCACAAACAGGCCTTCTGTGCGTGCTAACAGGCGGATGGCTTCGCTGGCTGCCTCGTTTGGCTGCTCATAGCCTGGTGCATAGTAGCCGGTATCCATATGAAGGTCTTCTTCTATGTTTACATGAGCCGGGCTCTTTATCAGTGCCAGCACATCATTTGCCAGTTTTTCTACTTTGCGTAAATACTTCTCATCCTTAGGGCTTACAGTAATGGAGATGATCTTTGTATCGCTTTCTGCCATCTTTCTTCCTGCTGCCAGACCGGCCATGGTGCCGCCTGTTCCTGTTGCGTGGAAGATGTAATCTACATTCAGGTTCATGGCCTTTACCTGTTTTTCAAACTCTACATAACCATTTGCAAAACCAACAGAACCTACAACACTTGCTCCGCCCATTGGGATATCATAGCATGGATGGCCGGACTTATTTAATTCCTTTGCTCTTGCAGCGCCCATTTCAAAGGAACGTGCTTCTGCGTCATCCTCTGTTTCTCCCGGAAGGATGTCTACAATATGAAGCTCTACATCCAGGATCTTGTCTAACAGCAGATTTGCCCTTACATCCGCATCATCCGGCTCTACTACTGCAGTCAGATAAAGGATAGGTTTGATCCCGCATCTGCGGCAGGCTGCTGCTGTCTCCATAGCATGGTTGGACTGGGTAGCGCCGTAGGTAATGGCATACTCACAGCCTTTTGCCTTTGCTTCTCCTAAAAGGTATTCCAGTTTGCGGACCTTATTTCCTCCAAACAGGTTCATTCCCGTAAAATCATCTCTCTTGATAAACAGGTTGACGCCTAATTCTTCAGAAAGACGGTCCAGACGGTAAAATGGGGTCGGGAAAAATCCCAGCTGTTCCTTAGGCAGAGCCTGTAAAAGTTTTTCTGCCTGTTCCAGTATCTGTGACATGATTACTCTCCTCTCCGCATTTACCCTCAAACTCAATAGGTAAATGTTTATTTTTCTACAACTATAGCACTTTTGTGTATATTTGTACATAAAAAATGCAGCCACGGCGCAGATTTCTTACGATTTCTGTGTCATGTCTGCATATATTGTTCTTTTTCTTTCCAAGACAGCCTATCACCCACTGACGCAGGTGAAGAACACCTGTGTGAAGAGCATAAACTGCCATTCCCGTCGGTACAGGAACCAGACCATCACATTACTCCCCATCATCCAGCAGATACGGTGTCATCTGATATACATAGAAGTTCAGCCAGTTTGTATACAATGTATTGGAGCAAATCCGCATAAACACTAGGTTTCTTGTATATATTTGACCCCATTTTTAGTGTCTGACCCCACGCTTGACCCCACGTTTTAGCCACAAAATCATACTATATTTTTACTTACTTTATTGCCACTTTCCATGTTACCCCTTATTATTTTAAATGGGTATGATTCTTCTGAATTTAAGACATTATCATTAAATTCGTCTAATAAATCCATCTGTGATACTTTGAATGATTCCAATACATGAGTATACAAATTCATGGTCATTGACAGGTCTGAATGTCCTAAGAATTTTTGCACTGTTTTAGGTTTTATCCCAGCCTCAAAACATCTTGTGGCAAACGTATGTCTAAATGTATGACCAGAAAATGGTTCCATGTAATCTAATGGGAATCTAGTAAGATTAATCTCGTTTACAATTCTTTTAATGGAATCCACGTAAGTTTGTACATTGAGTGGCATATTATATTTCGTTGTAAATAATAGATCTGCAAATTGAGGATCTACTTCTTTACAAGTTGTTTCTTCGACTACTTTCTTTTGCAAGATTTGTTTTTTTAATGCAATCTCACATTGCTTATTAATTGGTATATCTCGTATGCTCGATTTTGTTTTTGGTGGGCCAAAATGGAATTCTTTTTTTGTATCGCCAAGTTCTTCAAATTTGTAATACGTTAATGTTCGAGTAACATGAATGGTTTTTTTAATAAAATCTATATCACTTTCTCTTAATGAAAAAAGTTCACCTGGACGTAATCCAGTATTTACTTGAACTATATAAGCATTATCATAAAACGTCCCTGCACAGCATGTAAAGAATGCTTTTTGTTCTTCTACTGTTAATACTTTTGGGTCACTTTTTTCATCTCTTATTAACTTTATGCCTTTTGCTGGATTCTCTTTTGCGTAATGGTTCAATATAGCTTTATCATACATATCATTTAATATCGCTTTAACTTTATCACAGATTTCAAAACTGGAATTTTGATCCTTTAACCCCCTTAAAAGACGGCGGACATCAATCTGCTGTATATCCGTTAACTTTTTTGATCCAATTGCATCTTTTATTTTAGATTCGTAAATTTGCCGATAATACGTTCTTGTGGATACTCTAATAGGCGCACATTTATATTCGTCCATCCACATCTTATACCATTCATTCACTGTTAGATCTTTTTTGATGGAGATTTCCAATATATCCTCTGCTTGTAAATTCTTAAGTCTTGTTTTTAACTCTCTTAAAGAAGCTGAATATATTGATTTTCTATTACCAAATCTATCTACGTACCTCCCTTCATATCTACCATCATTTCTTTGTTTTATTCCTGTTCCTAACTCTTTTCCTGTTAGATCTTTTCCCATCTTTTTTCTCCTTATACTCAAAAGAAGGGATAAAGTTATACTTGCATATCAACAATATAACACTTATCCCTTCTTTAATCAAATTAAATATAATATTGATTATTTAGCCATGCTTCAAAAGCTTTTCTTTTTATTAAAGTCTTATTTCCGACTTTTAAAATAAACGATATGCAACTTTTATCTTTTGTAAGTTCACGTATTTTTTTAGTTCCAATATTGGAATATTGTGCAGCTTCTTCTATGGTTAAATTCAATTTATTTTGTAATTCGACTTCATTCATTTACTTCACCTTCAAATATATCTCAGCATAATACACACCATTTTGTAGTGCTTCCTTATGTGTTGCTACTGCCATATCTACTTTGTTACCTTTAATAGCACCACCAGTATCTTCAGCAATGTATTCTACTCCGTTGATCATAACCGTACTTCCTAAAGGAATGATACGTGGGTCTACGCTTAAAGAACCAGGATGTACTTTTGTACCAAGCTTGGTTAAACCTGTTCCTGTACCACAAATATGTTTATGTGGTTCAATACAATAGTGAGAAACTTTAAACCTTCCTAATGGAATATATTCAGTTTCTGTATCGGACAAATATTCGGATTTTATGTAAGCGTAACCCGCCTCTGTTGTGATCTTGGACCAACCATCTACATCTTCTACTACTTGAAATTCTGTGTTTAGCAGAGTCTTTCCTAAAATAGTAGAGTCTGTGTTCGGTTCCTCTCGAATATTGACGTTGGCAGATGTTGCGTATTTATAAGTGTAGTTTTCCTCGATTAGTGTATTAAGTTCTTCTGCCTGCCCGAAGACAGGCGTACATAATGATAGGGATATCGCAAGCATCCCTGTGGTAAGTAATTTAACCATTTTTATAACTTCCTTTCGTATGTGTATTAACCAGACTGGCTGTTATATATAAACGCTCGTCAGCGCAATTGCTATAAAACCTCTTACAGCCTTATAGCAAGTCGGATATCTAAAAGGAGCTGAATGGAATCGAACCACCGACTGTTCATCGAACACGGATACCATATCCTATCTCTCACTCCACCATCCGACATATTTATATTCTCAGATTTATTTTATTTTTATCCTCTGAGTGCAGCTTCATGAATATCAGTGGTTGAACCGAAACCACCGTTACGAACTTCGGTTACATTGTCTGTCGTTGTCAAACCATACGGCATAAAGATACCCTGAGAAAATCCCTGTCCCTGTGGAACACTGTATGTTTTATTGATGCAGGAATCGTTAGCAAGTTTAATCATGATGTGACCTTCGTTATCAGAATAGTAATAATCACTATCTATAATCCCAACCCCATTAGTTAGCTTGATGCCGTATTTAAATCCATGACCAGATCTCGGATAAAGTGCTAAATACCAACCATTTTTAATCTGACAACGAATTCCGGTAGGGATCTTTAATGTTTCACCTGGCTCAATGGTAAAATCAAATGGTGCAAAGAAATCATGACCTGCACTGCCAGCAGTTGCTCTGATAGGAAGTTTGATATGGCTGTACATTTCTTCAATTTCTTCGTCAAAATATTTGTGACCAAAAGCATCAGTCATATCTTTCTTAAACTGTTCTAAGCTAACCTTTTTGAATTCTGCTACTCTCATATTCTCCATATTCTATTCCTCCATGTATAAAATTTTTCTGTTATCTAATTCGGTGACAACCTCATTGAAATTCCTAATAACTTCTTCTCTTACGAGGTCTCTGCAGGTATTAGGTGTATAGTAGAATGTCGTATATGTAATTCCTGTATTAGCATCAAGTACATCCCATTCAATAGGAAACTCATCGTCTGCGAGATCAATTTTGATGGTCAGCGTAATGCTATCCTTATATAATCTTTCTCTAAAACGAAAAATATTCTTTAATGAATAGGATGGCTTGAAGCCAGCTTTGATAAGCATGTCAGGAGTTACATTTTTATGTAATCTCAGTTCCATTTACTTATTCTCCATAATATTTTTATTTAAGTACGCAATGTACTTATCCCACTTACCGATAGAATGAATATATTCTTTACCTTTTAATCCTTTTAGCTTCATATCGGCACGAAGCTGTTCCCAAGTAAGCTTTTTAGTGACTAATGATTTCAAAAATGAATTCGTGCTATGCGTTAGTTCTAAAATGCGCTCACGAGGTAATTTAGCCACGATTTCTTTGTAGTCAGCTAAATCTTCGTCTGGAATAATATAGGTGCTTTTCTGTAAGTTCCTTGGACTATGAGGACTAATGCCAGCGCCACTTGTTCTAGGTTTTAATAATGGGATAATTTTGTCAGAATCGACAAACTTGAATTCGAATGTTACTTCTGCATCAGTTTTTCTGATGTTGAAAATCATACTTGGGTCAATCTCATTGATTGCTTTGATAATGTTATTGCCACGACCAATAGAAGGGATGTATGCCTGTAGCACATTTCTTCCTTGATAAAAAATCTGAATGTTATTCTGGCAAGCGATATATAGGTCTATATCTTCATATGTACCATTTAGTTTTTGTGGAAAGTCATTTTTGCTCAGGTCAATAGGAGCCAAAATTCTGTAGACTCCTTTGAATTTATCAATTAAAAAACTCGTACTCTCACCTCTTAATATTCTTCATAATATGTTTCGTGTTTCACTGTTGATCGGTTCTTTTCTGCTTCCTTTACTTTGTTCAAAGCTGTTTTCCTGTCTTTGAACACAATCTTGTCTAAGTCAGTATAATGTAGGAGGTAAGCGTGGCGATCACGCTTATCACTCCCTACAAAATAATCATCTTCCACAGTGCGGATAATTAGTTCACAGACTTCAAAAATTCCTGTCTGTGGAATTGCTCTTGCATAGTAAAGGATGTCTTTTTTATGAACATCTTCTTTAGTCACAATATAAGACCACCTTTTGTTGTTTTAATGTTTCTGGAATATTGATGACACGCTGGTTGGTGCTGCCACGCCATTTAGCTGTCACATCTCTCTGTGCATCTACATATGGTCCATCTACAAGAACATCTACCATTTTTACAATGTCAATACGCTTTTCTTCCTCTTCTGTTGGAATTGTATTGATAAGCAATGGTTGTAAAATCTGTTCCAATGTATAACCGGTATATAGCCAGATTGTTTTGTTTGGAAATGAATTGCGTGTTTTTTCGATTAAAGATAAAACTTCAGATAAATTGTTTTCATGAAGAGGATCACCGCCAGACAATGTTATGCCAGAAATATAATCTTTTGATAATTCATTAAACATTTCTTGTTTTGCTTCATTATCGAATAAAATACCACTGTTGGGATTCCAAGTTTGTGGATTCTGACATTGATAGCAATGATGGCTGCAGCCTGAGAGCCACAATACTACTCTCAGACCATCTCCATTATTCATATCATCATGTGTGATATTATGATAATTCATATAGGTTGTACTTCCTTTGTAAGCTTATATAATTCTGTACGAATGTAATATGGTACATCCATTTTATATTTTTCATATAGGTACTTCATTGTATCTAAATCGTGTCTTTTATTATTTAATGTTGAGTTTATTTCTTTTGGCAATAAACAACATGTTTTTGGAGAATATATTTTATTACCTTCATATAATAAGTCTTTATCAATTTCTAATGGATATTTACAATCATATCTGTAATGAGAATACCATTCTGCAAAATTTTGAAAATTACAAAAATCATCAGACACGCTGCAACCAATATATGTTGGTTGGCGATTTTGATATTTTTCATCGTAGCATCTAACAAACATACTAAACCATTTTGTATATTCTTCTGTTTTTATATTATTTTTTCTTGCAGTGTATTTACCTATGCCATAATATCCATGTTTATAAACTGATTTATGTAATGGATTTTTTACTTGACCATTCTTTATGTTTTGTAGTGTAGACCAGATTTGTATTTCTGGTCTACACTACAAATTTTATTAATACATTTTTTGTATCTACATAATCAATTATTTGAATTTTATATCCTTCATTAGTAATAAAAAATTCACCTATTATGTTTCTAAAATTTATTATCACATGCTCACTCTATCTGCAATTTCTGCATTTTTTGCTTCATTATATCGGGTTTCTCCGTGAACTCGTGTGAAGCCTAGATAGCCGTTCCAATATCTATAATACCGTTACTTTCGTAATATTTTAAGTGAGCAAACGGTTTGGACTATACAATCAATGTAGGATTATAGTCTCTGAACGTCCTCCATCAGCATTGTCTGTTAAGGAGTTTCGCTGCGTTTGAGTAACTTCCATACTCGATTACCCAATCCCAAGAATTTTTATGGTATGTACTTTCGTTGTTCCGCATTCACGCTTGTCGTTTCCAACTACGTTGTAGCTTCTTGAGGCTTTAGGGAGTCTCCGCAATTTAACCTATTTATACAGGACAAACGGGCTTTCTATCCTGTCAATCTTAGTAATCATTTTACTACCACACTTAGGACACACATCCATTTCTACCTGCTGATAACCACAATCTTCGCAGTAACACATGGCAAGGTTTACACCTTCATAGAAACCTTTATCCATGGCTCTAAGAATAAGTGTCTTAATAGCTTCTTTGTTGTATCCAAGATTATATCTACAATATTGAATTTTCCCACCATTAAATAAATCCCAGAAACGTCCTTCTTTATCCTGTTTTTCAATTGGTGACATTTGTTCAGATACATGGCAATGGAATGAATTACTTACATATGGCTTATCGGATACATTTTCAACAATTCCATAAATCTTTCGGAACTGCTCAACCTGCAAACCACAGAGGGATTCGGCAGGTGTTCCGTAGATTGCATAGAGAATATGGTCTTCTTCTTTGATACGATTCACATAATTATTAATGTACTGCATAACCTCTAAAGCGAACTGCCCATCTTCTCTAATGGATTTGCCATTATAAAGTCTCTGTAGTTCATTTAACGCAGTAATACCATAACTCATTGTCATTGGAGGAAGAATTGATTTAATTTTTTCATCAGGCTTTAAATGTCCACCATATAAGCCCCCTTCACAAAATGCAACTGGATTTACGCTTGCTCTAAGTTCTCCGATATAATCATATGTTCTCTTATGTAGTCCTCGAATTAATTCGAGATAATAATCAAGAACTTCATAGAAATCTTTTGACTCTCTACGAGCTTTTGCTAAAATCATTGGTAAATTGAGAGAAACAACACCTAAATTAAAACGACCTACAAATACAGGTACGTCATTTTCATCTGCTGGATGCATACCTCCTCTTTCATACCATGGAGATAAAAATGCTCTACAATTATGACTATAAACACCACTTACTTCAAAATGTTCACTTTCTGTCATAACATCATAACTGTACATAGTTAAATTAACAGGAAGAGCATCTATAATTTCTGCATTTACATTATAATGCTCAGAACATGTTTCAATATAATGTTCGCGTTTCTTTTCGCAAACAATGTATGGCAATAATTCATCAATCGCATAAAATTCTACTCTATATCTAATAGAATTGGGATTTTTCTTTGTATAATGATTATGATAAATTTTTGCTGGGATTCCAATCGCTTGCGCTAACGCCATTTGCTGCAATGCCAATTCTTTATTTGTTGACCCAATTTGAACAACAGACCCACCATGCGAAGTTTCATTGATGTATCCATCAGCATCAATCATTCCTGCCATAAATGCAAGTTTAGCTTCATAATTCCATGAAAATACTTCGTTTGGAATATGTCTGTTCATTTTATTAAGACCACCAAATTTTGTTGAAAAATAATTAATTGCATTTTGTAAATTATTGTTATTATCTCCTATGGCACACAAATCTTTATAGTTACCTTTTTCCCCACGTTCTTGAATTACAGTTTTTGTTTTAATGCCAAAATATTTAGGAAAAGTTTTATGAAATTTATTTTCAATTTCATCTTCTCCAGTTAATGCAATAGATGCAAAAATATGATTATTCTGATAGCACCCATCGCATAACATAAAACCTAATAGCCACGCCTTATCTGCATTAAAAATAATATTTTCTTCGTTATATTGATTAGAGTTGATTAATACTTTATCACCATTTTTTAACTGGTCAGCTTTTACAATTCCCTTATTAATAATTTCAAATGGATGATCAGTTGTACATAATAATCTTCTACCATTTGATAAATGAATATCGATGAAATTATCAGATACATTTCTAATAATTCTTTTTGTGTCTACGAATCCTTTCTCTGTATCATAAATTTGTACATTTTTTAAATCCATAAACAAATGAGGCTGATTTTTAATTTGTTCTTTAGGTTCAAACGTATCAGATAATCTATTCCACATTCTTTCGAAAGATTCAACAAATAATTTATTATTAAATTTATATGTAATAATTTCTTTACCATCAACACAACCCATAGGACTAACAACTTTTTTATATTTTTTATACATAGAGGCAACATATCCATCACCAGTTAAAGAAAGCCAATCAGGATACATGGTTTTGCTGGAACAGTCAATGCCTGCATTAAATACATCTGCACTTGAATATTTTTCTGACCCATCTCCATGTAAATCTTTATCATACAAGAACACAATCTTTGGGAATAAAACAGGACGTTTAAAACCTTTCTTGCCTTGGCCTTCAGAATGAACTTTAAGAAGTGAAATAGCCGCCATTTTACCAAACTTAGAAGTTGCTAATCCTAATGTCATCGTAACAAAAGGATAATCCCCCCTACTAGAGCCTACACTATTTAATTTCATTTCAATGCCTTGCCATCCTTGATCGAAATCACGAGAAACTTTATTAGTAGCGTATTCATCTGCAGCTTTTTCAAAACTGGCATTACTTAACATGTCTAAGTATACGCCATCTGTTTTTTCAACCATGTTAATAGTATCAAAAAATTCATTTTTATATTTTTCATATGATTTTTCTGCATAGGGTTCGAGAATTTTATCTACTTCAGGAACAGTAAAGCCACCATACTGTTGTGCTGCTGTAGAAAGAATAATATCTCCCATAACATCAAATGCTGTATCAAGATAATTGGGTTCATTGTACCAGATATTCCCCATCTCGAAACCATTGCGCATTACTGCACCAACATCGAATAAATCACAGTTAATAGTGTCAAGCCTAGCAGATCTATCATGGATATAAATATAGCCATCTTTTGCAGCCTGTTTTTCATTATATGTTAAAAAGAATTTCTTATATAATTCACTACTTAATTCGTTATAAATAAGACTTCTTTTAGTTGCTACAAGAGCTGAATCTGTATTGGCATTACTTTTATCTCCAATATATCGGATAGCCTGACTGCGCTCATACACTTTATCCATCATATGTACAAAGTCTTTTTTATAATTTCTGTATTCCTTATACATCTTGGCAACTGTTGGAAAATCTTCTTCTAAAACAGCTTCCACGATATTATGCATATCATAGATTTCGATATCGGTGTCTTCATCATAATTTTCTTCAATCTTAACCCAAACATCATTTACGATTTTTGCATAATCATCTTCTGATAATTCAATCATGGCTCTCTTAGCAGCTTTATTACAAGCATCAATAATTTTTTGCTCATTATAGTCTTCTAAAGTACCATCTTTTTTAATAACCTGCATCTTTCTTATCCTCCTATTGTCTTTCTATTATCTTTTTTTATCTACGATTGTTCGCCAATCTTCGATGAAAAATTTATAATTATTATCTTCATTGCAGAAATTCGTTAAGTTACTCCAACTTTGGTGATAACTTGGAACTGCTGTACATCGATAACATTTATCTTTCTTTTTGCATTTTTCTGCTAGACACATGGTAATATCTGCCATTATGTATCACCTCACATATCTTTGATCATCACTTTAAGTCTCTCCAAATGCTTATACTTTTCTGAAGAATACTTCGTATGATCCTTTGCAATCATCTTGGTCTGTTTTTCACAGATTAGTTCAATAAGTAATCTCTTATCATTCTTTGTCATCTCAATAAACACCCACTTCCTGTTTCTCTAATATTCAAACATCTATGAGAACTTGGAGTATCACCACATCCAAATATTCTACCGATGTTCTCAATAATATATTCTCTATTATTAAACTTTACAGTGATGAGTCCATTTTCTTTGAGTAATTCCTTTGCAAGCATTTCTGAATTGGTAATCAAAACTTAATATCACCACCAATCAGCTTAAGATATACGTCTGTCCAGTTATATAATCTTTCTCCATACCAGTCTTTGTTCCACTCGTATAAATCCCCAAAACAGAATTTATACTGAGCATTTGATGTTTTAAGATTGTTAGCATTATCATCAATAAAGATACCACCATACATATCTACACATGATTTATCACTATGTTTATCTAAATCTACACCAATGAATTTAATATCAGGGAATTGTGCTTTGATCCAAGCTTCTTTGAGAAGTAAATTAGGTGAATACCCATGAGATACAACTGTTACATCATAGACTTTACAGAGAATTGAGATAACTTCTTTTGCCCACGGCATAAAGTTTAGCCTGTCAAAAAATCGCTGCTGATTAAAATAGCAGTCAATATAATCTGGTGTAGCACATTTACACTCTTTAAAGCACCATGTCTCCACCCTCCACCAAGGGACATACTGAAAATCAGGATACGCTGCGAAATCTTCATTATATAAAGAAATGATTCCTTCAATAGTATTTGCAATTACACCATCAAAATCTAAAAATAATTTCTTTCTTATCATACATGATCCTCCAGATATTCATTAATATAGTTTAATGTCTGGTCAAGATCGTCATTGTAGTTGTTGTAACAGATTCTATCTGCTACAGTTTCAAAGCCTTTAAAATCATCATTATCAGTCTTTACCCTACGCTCTGCTTCCTTATCATCATCTCCACGATCCTTTAATCTTTTCTTAATGGTAGAATTATTAGCATAGATATAAAGCAACCGATGTGGTACAGAATAATTCTCAATGATATCCTTATATCCAGCCGATGTTACAATAAGTAAATCCTTTGGACCAGCATTTGTCACATCTTCTGCTGCTACACCATAATGACATCTGCCAAATTCTGCATCATATACTTTATATTCTGCAAAAAATTCTTCTTCAATCTTTTTCTCGAACTCTTCTTCGGAAATAAAGTGATAGTCAACTCCATCTACTTCCTTATTTCTAATAGGTCTTGTAGTGTATGTAACGATTTTCTTATATCCGAACTTCTTACAAAGTTCAGATACAATTCTCGTTTTTCCACTGCAAGTCTTGCCTGCAATAAAAATCATATGTTATTCCTCCACATTTCCATGTCTTTATAGAATTTATCCAGAACAACAGAATCAGATGTATTGATAGAAACGATACATTTTTTATTAAATCCTGCTGAAATCACACCTAATAATGATTTTGCATCGACAATATAGTGATCGAATCTATAGTCGATATTCTCTGCATATTCATTGCACTGAGCAACAAATAAACCTGCATCCTGAACATTATTTAATTGGATAGTCATCTCCATTTATATATTCTCCTTTCTTAGTGAATCATTGCCATTAGTTCTTCTTCTGTGATAATCGGAATTCCAAGTGACTTTGCTTTCTTATTCTTCGAACTACTAGAATTAATATCATTGTTTACAAGATATGAAGTCTTGGCACTTACAGAATCAGACACCTTACCACCATAAGCCAGGATCTCCGCCTTTGCAGCATCACGATTGGTATAGTGATTTAAACTACCAGTAATGACAAATGTCTTACCTTCCACCTTCTTAGAATCTACGGCATTTATAGCTTCTTTTAGTGGAGATACTGGCAGTTCAAAGATAAACTCTGTAGAAAGATCCATTACATCATCTATATGTTTCTTGAAATAAGTATTCATAGAGCCAATAAGTGAATCGCCTACACCTGGCAGATGTCTGAAATAATCTGCTCCTTCTACAGTCATTACATGAATGAATGTTCCGTAATCACTATCTACTGCTTCAGCGATTGCAGCACTTGCTGTCTTACCCAAAAGTGGAATTGAAAGTGAATATAGGAAACGAGATAAAGTTGTATTACGACTTGCTTCGATAGAGCTAAGAAGTTTATCTACAGACTTTTTGCCAAAACCATCTAAGGTTTTCATTACTTTTTCATGGGAATGTAGATGATAAATATCTTTAATGGAAGTGAGCCAACCAAGAGAAATGAATTTTTCGATTGTTGACTCTGACAGGCCATCAATATTTAATGCATTGCGGCTTACTGCGTGAGTAAGTTTTCCAAGGAGTTTACCTTTACAATCTGGATTAGTACAAAAAAGCTGTTTGGAGTCATTTTCTTTTATAATCTGAGTCTTACCACCACAAATAGGACAAGTATCAGGAATGGAGATAAATGATACATCAGAATTATTATCTGAATGTTCTCCCCATGTCACCTGCGGTATAATTTGGTTTTTCTTGCATACGCCAATTTCCTGACCTTTGAATGGTTTATGTAAAAGATCAGCCATAATAGAAATGTTATGCAATGAAGCCCTTTCAACAATTGTCTGTTCTAGTTCCACGGGTTCAAAGACCGCAACAGGAGTTAAAACGCCAGTCTTACCCATTCCCCATTCAATATCTTTTAATGTGGTTGTAACTTCCTCATCATAAAATTTAAATGCTAAGGAATGTCTCGGATGATGTCCTGTCATACCAAGAGATTTACCATATTCTACATCATTGTATGTAATAACGAGACCATCGATAGGATATGATTTTTCTTCTGCGACAGCTTTTAATTCATCAATGATCTTATTAATGTCATCTTTATCACTGTTATAAAGAACGTATGGGACAACTTGAAAACCTTGCTCTTTTGCATAATTAAATCCATCAGTAAATTTTGTAAATCCATATGGCACTTTCCATACAACAAATCTTATATGACGTTCTTTTGCAATCTTACTATCCAGCTGACGTACCGATCCAGAAGCAAGATTTCTTGGATTCTTATACTTATCGTCCTCTGCTAATTTACTATTGATCTTTTCAAAATCTTCTTTGGTGATAATTGCTTCGCCTTCGATTTCAAACTTATGCGTATTTGAAACCTTTAGCGGTAAATTATCAAAGACTTTAGCATTATGAGTGATCAATTCACCAATCTCACCATTGCCACGAGTTTCACCCTGAATTAATCTGCCATTCTCAAAAGTACATAGTGTTGTTAATCCGTCTAACTTTAAAGAAATAATACAATCTCTTCCATCAGAAAACTTAACTAGATCATCTGTTGCTTTGGTTTTGTCCAAAGACAACATCGGATGAGAATGTGCTACTTTCTCCAATTTTGACTTCACTTCATATCCTGCTGTCTGGGTAGGTGAGTTACCATAAATAATATTCGTTTCATGCTCTAACTGCTCTAACTCATCATACAGATTGTCGTATTCATAATCACTCATTGGACTATTTGAGTTATTATAATACTGATTACGAGCATCATTTAGAACTGTAATAAGCTCTTTAATTCTCTGTACTTTGTCCATTTTCGCTCCTTTCTTTCTTATCTAATTGTTCTAACAGATTACTGCCAAAACAAATAACTCCGTCTATAAAACTTGCATATTCCTTATTTTCTACATCATACGCCCATTCTAACGAATCTTTAATAGTGGTAAATAAGGCGTTGAAAACATCATTTCTTTCCATAGTTTTATTCTCCTTTTTCAATAAAAATATTTGATTTTAAAATACAGAATGGACGAACACCGCGGCTGCCATCGCAGTTGTCGTAGTTGATATAGCCAGAAGAAGAAACAACGGCAATTGAGTAGTCACAACCACGTTCTTTGGTACTCCATGGGGTGCATGTCCACCCCCAATCATTCAGATTCTTATTGACAAGAAAGCCGTTAAACTCCCTTGCCTCATCAAAGGTAATGGGTCTTACCTTGCACATGCAATTTTCAAATTCATGCTTCATATCCACAGATGCCAAGTTCACGTCATGTTTAACCAGATTTTCCGCACCCACAGCACTTTCGATAATGGGCTGGATATCCGATTCAATCATTTTCTTTATGTTAGATTTGTTGTAATCTTTTGTATTTCTGTCAAACATAACATTTTCTGCCATAAAGCCTTTTGAAATAACTTTTGTTGTCTGACTAGAATCATCTTGACACAGCACGATAAAATCATACTTATTGATTTTAAATGTTTCCCCTGGCTTTAGTTCTGACAGCCTTACTTTGTTCTTTTTTTCTGCTTCTTCCAGCTGTTTAACTAGCTCTCTCGCCATATCTAATGCTTTGCTCATGTTGATTTCTCCTTTAAATTTCAGTTTTGCTTACCATTCATGCGCTCTGCCTTAATTTCAAACTTCAATTCGTCTTCTTTAATATCAAGAGCTTTTTTCATATTGCATCTACTGGTTCCCCCTACATATGGGACAAATAAACTTCTAATTATTTCGCTTGTGTACAATTGGATATAAGGTGTTTCCCCGTCAATCTTCGTATCAACTTCCAGATAGTCCAAAATCTCATTGACCTGCTGCACCACATCTTCAATGAGATTTAATGCGCCCTTATAGATATCAACGTAGCCATTAATCCTGATAGAATGCTGTCCTTCATCAATCCAAGCACCACAATCTGGGCATTTCCCGTCAATAGGTTGTAATGCTTCATACACCGTTTTGATCTTTGCATTTTCCTTGACTTCGCAATATGGACAATGTAAACTCATGCTTTCATCCTTCAAATCCTAACTTACCGCCATATAAATAAATGGCAAAAACAGAAATCACATAATATCATCTACTGTTCTCGGCTGGATTTCACCGTATAACAGTAACTCTAATCCCATCCAGATCAAAGCCAGCACTATCCACACATATACAGCTTTTAATGTTCTATCCATTAACCTTTCTCCTGATCTTAATTTACTTTTACCAACATATCTGCTTTTATCAGATCATATATAATATCCAGTGCATCTTTATAATCTCTGTATCTGCAGTTTGGTCTTGTATGAATTCTTGGATCATTTTTATTCCAATCGGAAACACCAAAATACACATTACTTACAAATAACATTTTGCAACCTCTGGCAACACACAAATAATAGCATTCACTGTCTTTTGGTATTCCCTTACATTTTTTAAATCCATATTTTTTAAATTCTTTAACATCACAATTTGGTTTTAACATTTTGCTCCTATTTCACAGCAATCTACTTTATTTATCTGGATTTTAATTTCCTTAACGTCATATACTCTGCTCAGTGATACTTTCCGTATCACTCCATCCTTTTGAACCATTGCATAGTCACCGCTCCAAAAACCAGTTCCGATCTGCAATAATTCGTAAGTATCAGTATTTAATTTACATTTACCACAATCATCAACCACATTGAACATTTCCTGAGTATCCATACAAGCAGAACAGGTTGAGTAATCCGGTTTTACCTTACAAATTTTCATACTTTACTTCTCCTTATGCACCTCATAGAAATCTTAATTCTGAATACTTAAAATATAATCCCTAGTGATCTGTTCATGAAATTTAGTAAGCTGCTCAGTAATCTGCTCTGCCCACTCTTTTACTTCTGGATTAGCTCCACCATCGGCACAGCGCTCTTTAAATACATGTCCCCATTCACAAAGATTGATTTTACCAAAGAAATTGCTAGGGATACTTAACATATAAAGACCACGTTTAACATCCTTGTTATTCTCATATTCTTTTAAAATATATCCATTTGTTGATTTAACATATACTTTTCCATCATGCTCAATTTCTTCCGGAAGATTAAGCCCTAATTCTCTACACACTTCTCCATCGGTGAGAATTTTATCTTTATAGTAGGTAGATTTTTCACCTTCACTAAAAGTAGCTAATCTTGTACTATTACGGATAATCCTATTATTAAATCTCATTGCGTGGCTATCCGCATCATCCTGACCTGCTCTATGAATACCTTCTACCATCATTTCAATTTCAATAAATCTAATGACTGTAATATGTCGCTTGCCCATTCTTAAAAGAATTCCTAACCATTTGTTAAATTGCTCCACATCTTTAGAATTGGCATTTGTTTTGATTCTTCCGTGATTGTCTAAAACAGAATCACATACTCTTTCAATTTCTGCATCTAACTCAGGCGTCCATGTTCTTTTACTAATAAACATAGATACAAATGCCCCATAAAATCCTGTGATACTTTTAACTGTTACTCTCATTCTCTTCATTCTCCTCCCATTTTTCATTTAATCTCATTGCTGACCAAGCACTTAACGTACACGGAAGCGCAAGCATTCCAATTACTGTTATTACTAATAAAATACAAATCATTCCCATCATGAAATCCAGTATTATATTCTTCACTAGGCACCTCCACCATATGGTATTGTTATGATTTTATAAATCCAGTTGTTAATGTTGAAAAATAATCCTGTAGAAATATATTTTCCTGATTTAGTCAAATATCCTACATATTTCTTCTTTAATACTTTTGAATTCATATGTATTTATCCTTTCTGATGAAACTGAACTTTTAGCGCCAAGAAATACTCCAAAAAGATTCGTTATACTGAGAATCATTTTTTACTTTATAGCCCATGTTTCGTAATTTTTCTATAACAGTAGTAGTCAATGTACCATCTCCGCTAATAGAAAATTCTCCTTTGTCTATAGCCGTTCGAATTTCTGAGTTGATCTCCACCATTTTCTGCGATGTCAAATTATCAATACTCTGCTCTGTCATAGCTTTTGCTTCTGCAGCAGATAATAATTTTTCCATTTATACATTCTCCTTATTTAACTGTTTTCTTGGGAAACTGAGCTAAACTGCTCTAAGAATTTATTGATTATATTAATAATATTTATGGGTAATCCCAATTCCATTATTTTTCTGAATATCACTTCTGCTTGCTAAAATTTGATATTTAACCTTACAACAATTATGAGGATTGCCACCGCATTTAGTGATATCGTATCCATGTTCGCACCAAAAATGTTCATTATATCCTTCATAATAACAGCATTTATCTCCTAATTTGTTCTGCCATTTGTTAGGATCATGCCTTGGTTTGTTCTTTCCCACATTCTACTCCTTTGTATTTAAGTGGCAGATATGACCTAATGGATTACCAGCACACTTAATCACACCGATAAAAATTATGTCAGCATGTCTTTTTAATTCTTCCAAGTCCTTATACGCTTCTTCCATAATATCTCTTCCTGCACAAGTCACACCATTTCCAGATGCATCCTTGCAGCAAGCATAATATTTATATTGTTTTGCCATTATCTCAACTCCATTTCATCATACTTCAGATCGTCATTTCGGAATACCTTGCAACCTCTGTATTCTCCTAAATAATCTACTCCTAGTCCTGGGCTATCTATTGACGGAACTACGGAGAATGAACTGATCATCTTACCGTTTACAAATATGTATGGAGACCTCTTCTGAGAATTTTCATATAGCTGGATTTCAGTTATAATTTTCTCCGAATCAATAATTGTTTTTAGAACTGAAAACTTTGCCATTTTATCACCATCCTATCTTTGGTTCTTTTCCGATAGATTTACACATCTCTATGTAATCATCTACAGCTTTGTGGAATTCATCTTCAATCTCAAATATACTTTCAGAGTGGAAGCTTACACAATCACCAATATTAATGATCGCTCCACAATAACCATTATCTCTCTGACTGTAAACAACTCTGGTTTTATATCCTTTGTACTCTAAAATCTTATTCATGTTCTCTCTTTCCTTCGTGCTACAAGTGGATACAACGGACGTACCCAGTCTTTTTCTGTTTCTTCGATAATATTGCTTTTAGCGTAGAAATCTGTAATTGGGCTTAAAATATCACACTTTTCTGTATTACAAGTTGTTCCATATTCGCAAGTATAACAGCTAAAATTCCATGTAGAGAACAAGCAATCATCCGGTTTTTCTGGCATCTTATCTACTATGATTTTCATTATCCTCACCTTCTAATTTAAAATAATCCAACCATCTCGATGTTCTCCATTTTTACTACCTTTATCATCATTTTTGTATGAGTCATGATATGGACCATCTGTGTAATATTCTGTATCTTGCGTAAAATGGATTTCATTGTAAGTCGGATTCCACAAAACACCATCCATTTCTGTAGCACAACATTCCCAACCACTATTGGACATCAAATGAACGTCCTCTGGAATGTTATTTTTCTCAATAATATTTTTTAACTGTTCATACGTCATAATTCTTCTCCTTTTTCACGCTCTAGTTTTTTACATTCATTTATTAGTCTCACAAAGGATTCACATACATAATCTTCAAGGTCTTTTCTATTCTTCATACATTTAGCATAAAGAGCACCCACATCAGGTCTAATTTTCTCCTCCATCTCAGCTTCAAGTACGTCTGGACTTGTATCTGTTTCTATCTCCAACAATGGATCCTCTATCTCATAATATATCCCAAGTATCCCAAATGATTTTTTCTTACTCATATTTAGTTACTCACTTGTTTTCTTTTTGTTTTTCCCATACTTCCGAAGCCTCTTTTAATATATTGTACATAGACTTATATTTGCCATTTTTATCTTTAACATCTACATTGAATAACTCTTTAAAAAAGACTTTATAAGCTTCTATTCCTTCTTCTGGTGAAGACACTTCAGGCGGCATATTAATAATCTCTATTGCTCTATTTATATCCATTATTTTATTCTCCAATGAAAGTGCGATTTAATCTTCTTTCAGATAATCTTTATAAATGAAATATGGTGTACATTGACTGGCTAACATTGCCGCAATTGCCATCCCATGTATAATTGCAAGTTTACACTGTTCATCACCTTCAAACACAGTAGAAGCAACCATTTTATTTAACTCATCAGATGCTATGTAGTCTATGATTTTTCGCTGAAGTTCTACGGGGTCTACAACAATTTTATAATCTGATAAATTGATGTCGTTCATTTATTCACAACCTTTCATATATTTCATGGCATCTACATATTGCATACCTTTTATTTCTTCATACAAACACCATGTATGGTATTTACTGCATAATTTTTCCCAATCCTTTTCGTCTACTATGTAATCAGGACATCTGGCGTCACAAAAATCGCAAAATGTATTTCTAATACAATATCCCATAATTTATCTCCTAAAACCCATGTTTGATCGCCGCATAAACTAATACAATATAAATAATCACACAAACTAAAGTTGTAAAAAAGTTATATTTCCCAGTCATTCCATGATTTGCTAGTGCTATACCTAAATTCAGCATCATTATGCAGCAGAAAATAATAAAATAAATATTCATCTTTGATCCTTTCAATGATTGTATTTCATCTCTTTTTCAAAAATAGCCATAGCATCCCTCAATCCTTGATTATATGCTTGTGCAATTTTATACTCTTCGGATTCTTTAATACCTTTCATAGATGTATCCAAAATCTTCATGGATGTAAAAATTTCTTTTCTGATTTGATCTATTTTATCCATATCTGCCGTCTCCTATTGCACTTTTGAATATCTACAAGATAATGTATCCGCAACTGTTACATATCCATATCCTGTTGTTGAACACTTTTTAAGCTGACAAGTACCATTGTTTTTATGATAATAAATACATTCTTTACATTTGTTTCCCATAGAACACCTTTCTCAGAAGCGCAGTTTATTCTTCTTCTAGTACCAAAATTGCTTTATAATATTTGCTATTGCAAGA
>OGIN01000576.1_pt1 | contig 32418 bp, 38 predicted proteins | sample 1571851 | NCBI WGS metagenome assembly OGIN01 (sample SAMEA2582123, study PRJEB24529) | metagenome | biome: Human gut stool | place: China | collected 2011 | reverse complement strand
CACTCCTTTTTTTGGTTACAAAATTAGTTTATAGTGAGTTACCGACAGCTATGCAGAATTACGCAAATCGCAGAAAAAGAACCATTTAGCAAGAAATCTGCACCCGTTACGGGGGTAATGAGGTGGTAACTGAACTTCTGCACCGTTTGGCTGTATCGTGGTTTTCTTTGGCTTTTCGCCAAGAGAAAAATATAGCGTAACGAACGCTATTTCAGCTAATTCGCTACGCTTTACTCAAATTTGCAAATCCGCTATGTGTTTATTTTAGAATGTCTTTTATCTTGCCAAGAAAAGAACGATTTTCATTACTTTGTTTGCATTCAGTTGAGCTAACAGCGATATCCAGCATTGCCATAAGCAGAATTTCTTGTGTACTTTTCTGCGGAAGCGGTATACGGACATAAGCATCCATGTAGGTATCAATCTTTTTGTTCACATACTCCGCTGCAGATAAGTAGAGCTGCTCCTTTTCCTTTGGAACATGTACTTCAAATTCATGACCATATACACTAACGCTCAGTTTATTCAACTCTTTTGTCATATTGCTTATTCTTGCTTTTGAAATGTAACTAACATAAATTATTCCACAGCAATCAGCACAGCCGTATAGTTGTCATCACCATGCATTTCACAGCGTATGCGATAGGCATCAAGTATCTCGTCCAGCAACTTTTCATCCATCATGTTTGCCAAGAAGATTTTATTCGTCATACACTTGTACAAGCCGTCCGAACAGAGCATAATCCGATCGCCTTTTTCCAGCTTGAACTGCACCACCTCTGGTTCACAGGCCTCAGGACGATAGGTGAAAAAACAACGGTCGATAATCTCCCAACCACATTCCATACGGATGTGATCTCTCGTACGATACAACAATCCCTCCCCAGGACGCATTAGATAGCATCTGCTGTCACCCAAATGAGCTATAGTCACAGTATCTCCTTCTATGCTTGCCATCACCATTGTTGTACCCATCTTAACATGTTTCATTGCGAATGAGCATTCATCCAAAGTAATCCTCGCCTTTCGGCAAGCTTTCTCCACTTTCTCCTTGCTGTCAGTCTCATCCACTTCATTTCTCCAATAATCCACAATAGCATCCGCCACCGTTTCACTTGCCACTTCCCCTTTGTCATGACCACCCATGCCATCGCAAACCACGGCAAGCCATCGGTTTCCATCAGCCATACTAACCATACGGAAAGCATCTTCGTTCTTCTGTTGCTTCCCTGTTTCACTAATCGTTGCGTATTGAATCTTTAACATATTATATAGTATTAGTCGTTATAGTCATATTTCATCCAATCTATGTCATCCCAATCGGTTGACCCTGTACAGTGAGTACTCTCAGCATTTATATCTATGTAGAAATCACGCACCCACAGAAGGTCGAGGATAGAGAATGAGGTGTGCTCGTATAGATTATGGAAAGCATAACAGAGTTTCATGTCTTTTGTCTTTTCTCTGTCAAGTCCTTCGTTCCAATTCTCTGTTTGCTCAGAAATATACACAGTCTCTTTTTCTGATGGGATTGTTTCTGGCTCTGTAAAATAAATACTATTTACACCATCTTTATAGAGTGGCATAAACTCATCGTAACTTCCATTTAATACATTCCACATCTTCCTTGCTCTGATGGTTTGTATAGGATGAATCTCTGAATACTTGTAGCTCATGAACACCTTCCCCTGAAACTCCAAGTCTTCAAGACCTGTTTCTTTAACGCTCTCGGATAGTGTGAATAACCTCTTCCTCATCTCGCACTGCGCTTCGACAAGAACGTTATTAAACTCAGAGAGCAATGAATAGTATTCATCCGTCCATTCAAACATTCCATTAAGAATACGTTTGCGGACACTCAATAAATGTTGTACGGCAAGTTTTGTGTCTTCACCATTTCTACAACTTCTATAACGTTCCTCATCTCTGATTGTGTCGAGGATTTCCATCTCGACAGCCTTAACTGCTGGATGGTCAAATATTTCCTTAACTGTCATAATTGTGATATTTATTATAATTATGGTGCAAAATAACAAAAGAGGCATGCCTTTTATGGGCATACCTCCATGTAATATTATCACAATGTTGTCACTATAGTTATCTCTTCTCAAAGTTTAGTCGTGATACATTGATAAAACCGATTTTCTTTAAGTCAATACCATACTTGTTTTTGAAGAGTTGGTTCACCTCATCGTGATGCATCGTTTTGTACAGAGGATGATCCAATGTTGGGGTAACATATTCTACGAACATGCCTTTCTCCAAGTGAACACCATTATATGTGGTGGTGTCCTTTACTGTAATTTTCCATGTTGCCATAATTATTATATTTTATATTGTTTGTAATTTTTCTTTTAGAATTTCTAAATAGCCGTACATTTTGTCAACAATCGTTCTTATGTCAAGACTTTGGAAATCACAATCCCATTGGTACCACCAGTCATTCAGTTCCATGTAGTCAGCACTATCAGGGCTAAAGAGTTTTTGATTCTCTCGTGTAACATGCGTACCAGGAGCCTTTCTTATGCCAATCTCTGCATTTCTAACGATACCATCCTCTATTACGCCATGCCATTCGTAGCACACCATAAAATTTCCCATAACTATACCGACGCCAATCCATTCTCTTGCCCAGTCTTGTTCCCGCTCTATCCAGTGGTCATTTCCATCATCTGCGGCAAAATGAGGTCTGGCATCAGGAAAGCACTCCATTATCGAAAGTATCAAATTCTTTCTCTTCTGCAAGGTCTCTGAGAGTATACATTTATCCGCCATAGGACGAATCATCTGATACACAGACGTATAAATCATGCAGTATCGTTCATATGTAAGCTTTGCAAATCGAACACTGTTTTCATTATTATAGGTAATGTTTGAGTTGAGTGATTCAACTTCTGGCAGATAAAAAAGTGTTTCTTTGTTGTTGTGATATTCGGTATATTCGTTTGCATTGCTTTTGCTTCGATTCGCCTCAAAGGAGATTGCTGCCATATTTCCAATACTCCAAAGCCAGTCTTTGTCATAGTCTCGGAATTCCCCCCTCTTATTGCTAATCCATTCCTGTGGAACGATATGATCAAAATCCCACGGTCTGTTTTCTTCTGCCCACATGTCTTGCCTTGCAGGATCATAATTGCGAAAGTGGGTGTTTAAATACTGCCTCTCTGCATAAAGTAACATTTGCTTGGCTTCAGCTGTTCCATACCAAAAAGTCCGATTAAAGAAATGTTTTGCTGGCGCTGGAAGACTATTCCATATTCTCCAACCTTTGGAATTACCTATAATAAATAGTTCTTCAACTTCCTTGGGAGTATAAACGTGGAGTAAATGACAATCATGCATCAGCCTTGAAATCCCTTGTAATATATTTGATATATTTATACCATTCTTGAATCGATGGAAAATCTCTTGAACACAATGTTTTTTGTCATTCCCAAACCAATGAAGCAAAAATGCCAATGCTTTTATTTCATAGGCTGACAAATTAATAGGTGATTCCATGTCTTTGCGAGCCATATACATTAAAAGCAAATAGACATCTGGAGAATTTCGTGCAATAATGGTACGCAAGATATTTGGTGTACGCAATACGCTATCTCCTTTTGCGCCTAACCATTCATCCACTTTAGTTAGGATGGTTTCCAACTGATTATTATCATATAGGGATTCTATCTTATCTCTTTCATCAGTCTTTATTGCTGCACTTCGAATTTGCTTAATTGTCATTTCGCCCTTAAAACTCTTGTCATCTTCTGAAGTCAATGCAAGACGAAAAGCTAACATTACAAGTTTTGAAGGACTCATATACTTCTCTGCCAGATGGTCATTGACCTTCTTAATGGAAGGCCAATATGCCTTGATAGCAGAATAGTTCAAATCATCTCTTGAAATAGCAGTACCTCCCGTGTTTAGCCTGGTGAACAGAACTTCCAATGTTGTCTGTGCCATTGATTCCTCTGTGGTTTCCGTCTCCATTACTTCTTTTGGTAAATGGTTACAGGTTATCATATAATCCTTCAGTGCATTGAATGCAGGAAACAATACATCACGAAGATATGTCAAAGCGACATTTGAATGCTTTATTTTTTCATTAAAAGAAAAACGATAAGAGAAATCAGTAGAATTAAATTCAGCAAAAACCTCCTTGACAAAGGTATCCGCATCTGAAGTCTTTTCTGCTGCTTTCAATAGACAAAACAACGGTATCGGTAAATTGGCCTCTACTGGCCATGTCTCTTCTAATGAGAAATGGTCGTTATAGATATTTCCTTTGAGATTAAATTCTTTCAAGGCTTTTCTCTTTTCGGCAGTATTTAATCGATTTGCATCATCGTCGTTCTTATATCCCCATGGATGAGGTGTTGTCGTAGCCTTAATCCAAAAAGAGCGAGTAGAGTTTTTGGAAGATGGCGGCAATAAGTCAATCCATAATACGGCTCTTGCAGCCTTTACTGTATTAAATCCGATACTGATAGCATTATATCTTTGCTGTCCATCCATAAGGTAATATTTCCCAGAGCCTTCTTTGTTAACAATATCTGACAGCATGAAAGAACCGATGGGGAAGCCTCTGAGAATGGAATCCCAGAGCAGTTCAACCTGACGAGGTTTCCATACAAGACCTCTCTGTAGTGCGGGGATTAGGACCTCTGATTCATCTGAAGTCCATGATGCAATTTGCCAAAGTGTATAAGATAAGTTCTTCATTTTGTTACTAAATTTGGGAATAAGCCGATTATTCCGTTATTAATGTTTCTTCTATTAATCAAGCATGAGTCATGATATGCACGCCATTCATTACGATTTAACGCTTCAAACATTCTCTAAAGAATCTCCAACGCTATAGCCGCACATGCCTCTGCATCCGCCAAGGCATGATGATGGTTCTTCAGGTCATATCCACATCGGGAGGCGATGATGTCGAGGTTGTGATGTCCTCCCGGCCAACGCTTGCGTGATGCTATGCAGGTACAATAAAACTCATAGTCAGGATAATCCATCTGATAAACACGGAAGACTGCCTTCAGGCAACTCTCGTCGAAAGCCTTGTTATGAGCCACCAACGGCAATCCCTCAATGAGAGGCTCTATCTGTTTCCATACTTCAGGAAATACAGGCGCATTGTCAGTGTCTTCAGCACATAAGCCATGCACTTGTGAGCACCAGTAGTTGTAATACTCCGGCTCGGGCTTGATAAGTGAATAGAACTTATCCACTATCTCCCCACCCCTCACTATCACTACGCCAACAGAGCATACAGACGAGCGTTCTTTGTTGGCAGTCTCAAAATCTATTGCTGCGAAGTCTTGCATAATAGCGCATTTTTGATTCTTTCAAATTTATCTTTGAGATTGTTTTCTGAGATTGATTGGCTACGATTATGATTATATAAAATATTATTGGAACCGTCTATCTCCATTTTCTCGATAATATTTTTCCACTTGCTTGCAGCACGTAGAACTAATACCGTAACATTCTTTCGCTCTTTTAAGATATATTTTAGAAGTGTCTGTGAATACTTCATAGACTTTATTCCATCATAATTCTTATCTTTATACGAAACGGAAGTATAAGGAAGATACTGCATAATAGCCACTTTCTGAAATAATTCTTTTTCAGGTACAAATTCAAATAACGGATTGAATTTTTTGTACCAATACCAGTCGCCGATTATGTTGATGTAGTCAGCTGCCGTCAGTCCGTCAACTTTTTCAGGTTCGTCTGGTAGAAAAGATCTGCTACATAGAAGTAGTGTTTCTGCTTTGAATTTGGCGATTGAATCAACCATCTTAGGCATATTCTGAATGCGCTCAGCCAGAATATGGTTTTGTCGTTCTATGTACCCAGGATTGAGTGTGAGTATTAATAGCTTTGCTGTCAGTGGATTACCCTGCCACGGCTCTGGAGGAATAGATGTAACGAGGTCATATTCTGACGGTGGGACATTATTACTCATCAGTTTATCAAAGTCTTCTGGTCCAACAAAAGCGTTTGTTGCATCAAAAAGGCAATGCGAAGGATCCTGCGACATTCTTGCCGCTATCTTTTTCCAAGGATTATCTTGTCTGATTTCTTCTTCTGTCATAATTACCAAATACTTTTATTATTCTTCCAGTGTTTATCTTCTTTGAACATATAATATGAGAATGTTTCATTTGGATTGTTACGCCAATGGACACGCTCAATATTATCAAGTATAGTGTCATCAAGCAGGTTTTCCTGTCCTATTGTCCAATATGAGGTGATATTGCCGTTGCGGTCGATAACTTCTCTCTCAACAACATTTCTATGTAACTCTTCTGTTAGTAATTGTACCAACTCTTCTTTATCCAATCGTTTGATACGATGACAAAGAGGAGTATTTTCGTCAAGCTCTTCTCCAGTCATAAGAACTCCAATGTATAATAGGATGGAATTCTGTATATTACGCCTATACATTTCCTCATGACGCTCTGCATATTTATCTAAAACAGTAAGCAGGTTACCTCCTTTGAGTATGAAATCCCCAAGCACCAACAACTTTTGGATATGGTTGGAACGATTCCACTCTTCACTATATTCGTCCCAGTATTCTTTGTTGTCAATACGGGCAGCACAATCTTCAATTGACATAAATTCAAACGGATAATTTGCCATGGTTATTTCTCCTTATTATATTTTTTCCACATTCTCTTTATCTTCCTTGCAATCTCCTTGTGGAGCCAAAGTGGTTCAAGCACTTCCATGTCCTCTCCGTTCCATAGTATCTCTTGTTGGAAATCAAATGTAGGACGAAGGCGATATTCGAAAATGCTGTATTCCTCTGCTCTTTCAGTCTCTTGTTGTGACTCATGCAGAGGCAGGTCGCGCAGATAGTTAGCCTGTCCACTACCCACTTTTAGTCTGACCTTCTGAATATCGCAGTCTTTATCGGCTATGATTCCGAAACAACCGGCAAAGTATTCCTGTGGGATGAAGTCCTTGGGATATTCAAAGGAATGACTCGATAGACGGAAATCACGGATGCGGTCGAGGCAGTAGATTGAATCATTTCCAGATGGCCACTGGCGGCCAACCACATACCAGCGTTGACGGAAGAGTTTTACGCACAATGGCATAATGTAATGTTCGCGCAAGTCCTCTCGCCAATAGTTATAATAGGCAATGTGAATGAAGCGGTTTTTCTTCATGGCTTCAAGAATCGGATCCAAATATTCCCGTCCGCTCGGCACATCCTCCAATAGAATCCTGTCCTTGATGGATTTATTCTCTGCGAGAGAATTACTGACGGAATAGGTGCTGAGAAGCCAGCTCTCGATGCTACCTCTTCTCATGTCATCTACGTTGTCAATGTAATATCGGTAAGGTGCTGCCTTTTCGCATTCAATCATCAGACCGAATGTGTCGAATATGTTCCACTTCCATTTGTGGAACGTGCGCTTCAGCAGTTCCTCACCGCCACTCAGGTCAATGTTGTCCATCCATTGACGGTTGAGGTCCTCAAATGTTATCTTTCGAGCCTTGTAGATGGTTTCCACTATCCACACCAGCTTGTTGGTTTGATTCAGTGCCATATATAATCCATTTTATATACTAATACGAATTTGATGCAAAATTATTGTGTAGGTGTGCCATTTTTGTTCACACCAAGCCGAAAAAAGTACTTTTTCTAATAAATTGAAGATAATTCACTTCAAAATTGATTCAACAAGAGGGAAAAGAAGTGTTCGAAGCACGAACCCTTATTGTGGCTCGCACATCGAACACTTCTTGTTAAATCAGAAGATGCCGTTAAGCATATTAACCGCATCAACTTTCTTTTCCATCACCACATCAGCATAGATTTCCGTGGTGTGGATGTTGGTATGCCCCAACATCTCACTTGTGGTGTAGATGTCACTTCCGGCTGTCAGGATGAGGGTGGCGAAAGTGTGACGGCTGCAATGGAAGGAAATGGATTTGTCTATTCCTGCTTTAGCTGTCATACGCTTCAAGGCACGGTCAGCATTGCAGAGAAGGGGGATGTGTGTGAACACCCTGTCATCAAGTGAGGCTGTGCCCCGTTCCGGCATCCATTCCAAAGCCTGCTTGCCCAAAGGAATTACCGCAGATTTCTTCGTTTTCTGCATGGATTGGACATACACTTGTAGCCCATCCTCTGTCTCTCGGATGTCTCGCCAATACAATTGTAGCAAGTCGCTATGGCGCAAACCAGTAAAGCAGCAGAACATAAATGTCTGCTTCGTAACTGGACTGCCAGTTTCGACTTCCGATATGCGTTTCAACTCTTCTACGGTAAGATAGTCCCTGTCGCTCGGTGTCTTCGCAAAGGTCTCTCGCTTTTCCAGCTCATAGAACGGATGCTTCTGTAACACACCTTGCTCCACCGCATATTTCAGCATAGAGTTGACATTGGTCTGTATCAGCAGCATTGTTTTGGGTGACAATGGCTTCGGGAGGTCGGGAGACTTCATGTTTCGGTACACATCTTTGATATATGTGAGGAAGTTCTTGTAGAAGGACTTGTCCACCTTGTCCACCATGAGACTGGGACGGTTGATGTGAGCCAGATACGACTTGACGATGTTGACGGTGCTCCTCATATGCTTCTGATACGCAAGCGAGTATCTGTCTCCCTTTTGAAGGTGGAGTAGGTATTCGTCCATCCATTTTGAAAACTCAGTAGCAGGTGCAGACACACCCTTTTCCTCAGATTTGCTGCCAATCCCCAGTATTCTCTCGGACTTTATCTTCAATGCCTTTTTCAGCGTGGCTTCGTTTACCCTGCGGTCGTTGTCTGTCTTCTCGGGAATAAGGTAGAGGTTCAGCGATTCATACTGACGCTTTCCTCCCTTTTCATAGAACTCCAGATATAGGGTCGTGTTGCCACTCTTATGCTTGCGGCTGCGTAGTTCTATCTTCATAGTTTTCGGTATTATCATCCTTTGTAAATAGGTCGTTGACGAGGTTCATTGCATCCACTTTCTTCTTGTCCACGATTTTGGCATAGATGGCTGTTGTAGTCACATTGGCATGACCAAGCAGCTTGCTCGTCGTGTATATGTCCACTCCGAGAGTAAGCATCATGGTGGCGAAGGTGTGGCGGCTGCAATGGAAAGAGACTTTCTTCTCTATCCCTGCTGCCTTTACCAATTTCTTAACGTGATAGTTGATGGTCGCATCACTGGCTGGTAAGGTAAATATAGGCTCATCCAAATCATCCTTCGCCTGCAAGCAGTTCAGTGCCTCCTGCGACAAGGGGATATTGTTCGGCTTCTGAGTCTTCTGCATGAACACATGGATGTAGAGGGTCTTGCCATCAGGAGTCTTATAGACCTTGCGCCATGTCAGTGTGCGTGCATCACTCAATCGCAAGCCTGTGAAGCAGGAGAAGACAAACGCTTTCTTCACCTGCTCATTGGAACACGGCAAAGCCATCAAGGAGCGCAGTTCCTCAATGGTCAGAAACTCCCTGTCCTCTGGTGAAGGCTGGAACTTCTCTTTACGGTCAAGGCTCTTCATCGGATTTGCCGTCAACAACCCTTCTCGCACAGCCTTGTTCAATGCTCCATTAAAGACGGCTTGATGATGGTGGGCACATCCTGGAGATATTTTCCTCTCATTGATTGTACAAACGCTGTTCTTTGCTGTTGCAAGGAATCGGAGGAAGCCACGACAGAAGTCTGCATCCACCTCGCTCATGGAAATATAAGGTGTCTTTTGCTGTTCCAGATACTCCTCAACTTTCTTCCGCATATCGACACGACCTTTCAAAGTCGATGGACGGAATCCGAAATTCTCCTGTTCGTACTTGCGCAGCCAGTCGAGCAAAGACTTATTCGACTGCTTAATCTTCTCGTACTGTTTGATGCCTCGTTCCTGCAATGCAATGATACGGTCTGCCTTGATTTTCTCCGCCACCTGTCGGGTGTGGATATTCATTTGCTTGTCCAGTGGGGTCTTCTCTGGGATGAGATACAGCCCTAAGGATTCATACTTGCGCGTACCCTTTACATAGATGTCGAGATAGAGCCCAAGGTTGCCGTTAGCAAGCTTGCGCTCCCTGAGCCTTATCGGCTCTTTTACTTTTAATGCTTTCTTGGGTCTTCCCATATTTGTCTGTTTTTATTTGTTTTGATTTGCTTTCGGCGGTGCCTCAAGCATCTGATTTTGATGCAAAGTTATACCAAATTTCTGAGAATACGCAACAAATCTGCAACAAATTTGCACCTAAAACATCAAATATAAGGAAATCAAAGAATAAGAAAGAAATAAGCGTAATACGTTATATATCAGTTATATTACTTCACTTTTGTTTCTTTTTATTAGATTTGTTATCATTCGTTTTTGCCTATACTTCGTGGGCTTCTATGTATTGCTCCTTTTCGACATCGTGCTGTGCATCCAGGTGGAAAACCTGACCGCAATCACGGCCAGCGAGCAGACAATGGCGGCCTACCTGCAGAACAGTTTCTTCTCCGCCGGTTATCTGATGGCGGCAAGCATTGTAGCCTTGAAATGTCTGAACCTTGTACCTGACCTTGCGGCGTGGATGATACCGGAGGGCGACACGGCCTTCAGTACGAGAAATTTTGGAGAAGGCGTGGCACAGCAGGCCAAGATGACAGCGACAGGCGGTATCGGGGCAATCATGAGATAAGATAAAAAACATATAAACAACAATCCTTAAAAATAAAAAAGTATGAACGTACAAGAACAAATCAAAGAATGGTATCAAGACAGACGGTTCGTGAACTATGTGAATATGCGCGTACAAGAAGAAATCCGTCATGTATCGGAACAACGTCCCGACCAGAAGTACAAGGAACTGGACGATGCCTTTGACCTGGATGATCGGTATTTCGTCCCACTGACGACTTATCTGACCTATCGCCTGCAACTCGCCAAGTTGCAGAAAAACAGATCGAAACGCAGGCGTGGCATCTGGTGGGTGTTTGTGCAGATAGTCATACTGAGACTTTATACGGAAATCACCACCAAGGAGTTTGAGAAACTCCAAAAGGAGTCATACGGAGCAATCATACCGATGCTGCACAATGAATATGTAATGAAGTTGAATAGAATAAGACAATAAACCGATATGATTATCAAGCATCTGGAAAACAAGATACGGCTGGTGGGCATTATCTGCACGGCTTTTCTCGTGGGATGTGTCATCATCAGCGTATCGAGCATCTGGACAGCCAGGACAATGGTGTCGGATGCACAGAAAAAGGTGTACGTGCTGGACGGCAACGTGCCCATTCTTGTCAACCGCACCACAATGGAGGAAACGCTCGATGTGGAAGCCAAAAGCCATGTGGAGATGTTCCACCACTATTTCTTCACCTTGCCGCCTGATGATAAATACATCAAATACACGATGGAAAAGGCGATGTATCTGGTGGACGAAACAGGTCTGGCGCAATATAACACTCTTAAGGAGAAAGGTTTTTACTCCAACATCCTCGGCACGAGTGCCGTGTTCTCGATTTATTGTGACAGCATCCGCTTTGACAAGAGCACCATGGAGTTCACCTATTACGGCCGCCAGCGAATCGAACGCAGAAGCAACATCCTGATGCGTGAGCTGGTGACAGCCGGTCAGCTCAAGCGTGTACCGAGAACGGAGAACAACCCTCACGGTCTGCTGATAGTGAACTGGCGCACTCTCCTTAACAAGGATATAGAACAGAAAAGCAAGAGCAACTATTAAACAATCAAGGATATGAACATCAAGGGATTCAGACGGATGCTGCTGGGCGAAAAGATGCCTGACAGGAATGATCCGAAGTACAAGGAACGCTATGAGCGTGATGTGGAAGCCGGACGCAAGTTTGCCAAGGCGACCCGTATAGACAAGGCGGCAGCCAAGGTGCAGGGCTTTGCCAACGTGCACCGTACTCTTTTTCTGGTCATCGTGTTCGCTTTCGTGCTGGGCGGGCTGGCATGGAACATCTACCGTATAACAGTGGTATATCGTCACCAGCCGGCGGAGAGGACAGCGACAGAGATGCAGGATTCGGTATTGAGGGAGCGGCACAGGATGTTGCAGGAAGAGGAACTGAGGGAAACCGGGACAGGAAATACAAACCGTAGCAAAACAGACTTGCCATGAAAAAGATATTTGAGAAAATCAATTTCAGACAGCCGAAGTACATGCTCCCTGCCATTCTTTATATCCCTCTGCTCGGTGCGTCCTACTTCATATTCGACCTGTTTCATACTGAAACGGCGGATATACCGGACAAGACGCTGCAGACAACGGAATTCCTGAATCCGGAACTGCCGGAAGCGCAGATCAAGGATGACGGCATTGGCAGCAAATACGAGAACATGGAGAAATCGTGGGGCAAGATACAGGACTACTCGGCGGTCGGCAACATAGAAAGAGACGAACCTGATGAAAACAAGGAAGAATATGAATCACAATACACGCAGGATGACATCGCCCTGCTCGATGAGCAACAGCAGGAAAAAGCAGCGGCAGCGGAAATTGCCGCCGCCAAAGAGCGTGAACAGGAAGCACTCGCGGAGTTGGAAAAGGCCCTTGCCGAAGCACGGCTGAAAGGACAGAACATGGTGATGCCCCCTGAAGAGGCGGATACCACGGACACCGTTCCGCCGCAGAATGTACCGGAGGCCGGCACCATCGACGAGGAGAAACGTCCGGTGCAAGCACCGTCGGCAGACGAACCGCCCAGCGCGGTAGTCCGCAAGGTGAAGACCACCTCGGACTATTTCAACACGCTGGCGAAGGATGCCCGTGAACCGAAGCTGATCCAGGCCATCATAGACGAGGACATCAAGGCTGTGGACGGCTCGCGCATCAGGCTGCGCCTGCTGGATGACGTGGAAATAGACGAGTGCGTAGTGAAACGGGGTACGTACCTGTACGCCACGGTAAGCGGCTTCTCGTCCGGACGTGTCAAGGGAAACATCAACAGCATCCTTGTGGACGACGAGCTTGTGAAGGTCAGTCTCGCGCTTTATGACACGGACGGTATGGAGGGCCTGTATGTACCGAACAGCCAGTTCCGGGAAACGAGCAAGGATGTGGCCAGCAGTGCCATGTCGGGCAACATGAGCATGAGTACCGGAACTACAGGGAACAGCCTCGCCCAATGGGGAATGCAGGCGGTGAACAACGCTTACCAGAAGACGAGCAACGCCATCAGCAAGGCCATCAAGAAAAACAAGGTCAAGCTGAAATACGGGACTTTCGTCTATCTGGTCAATGGTCAGGAAAAAAGGAAATAAAAAGGTTCGAGACAATGGAAACAGATATTTCAAAACTACATGAGGGAACGGACGGCTTTTACTACGATGACTTCCTCGCTCCCGACAAGGCCGAAACATTCGTCGGGCAACTCGTGAGTACCCAATGGTGGCAGAAAGGTGGACGCTTCGCCCTAATATGCAACTTTCTGGCAGAGGACGGGCGGAAAATCGCCTTGTTCGCCTTCCAGAAATACACCGGCTTTTACGGGCCGGGAGACGGGGCGGTCAATTTCAAGCACGCGGAGATGAATACCTTCTGGGAGTGTGAGGTCCGGGAAAACCGGAAGGGACGTTGTACTTGGGCGAGTGCCCTGCAGCTTGGAGGGCCGAAAAACAACGCGATATGATAGAGACGGACAAGATATACAACATGGACTGCCTGGAAGGCATGAGCCGTATGCCGGAGGGAAGCGTCGATGCCATCATCGCCGACCTGCCTTACGGTGTATTGAACCGCGGCAACCGGTCAGCATGTTGGGACAGGCAGATACCCCTCGGTCCGCTGTGGGAGCAGTACCGTAGGATTATCAAGCCGGACAGTCCGATAATCCTGTTCGCCCAGGGAATATTCTCCGCGCATCTCATGCTTTCCCAACCGGGAATCTGGCGTTATAACCTCGTATGGCAGAAGGACCGTGTTACGGGCCATCTCAATGCCAACCGGATGCCGTTGCGCCAGCATGAGGACATTCTGGTGTTCTACATGAAGCAGCCCGTGTATCATCCGCAGATGACACCGTGCCCTCCCGAAAGGAGAAACCATGGACGCAGCATGACGGAAGGCAGTTTCACGAACCGGTGCTACGGGGAGATGAAGCTGGTACCGGTACGCATGGCGGACAACAAATATCCGACATCGGTCATTTTCATCCCGAAAGAACACAAGACAGGGGCATTCTATCATCCGACCCAGAAGCCTGTGGCACTGGTCGAGTACCTGATACGCACCTACACCGACGAGGGGGACACCGTGCTGGACAACTGCATCGGGTCCGGAACGACTGCCATTGCCGCAATCCGTTCGGGACGGCACTATATCGGATTCGAGACCGTGAAGGAGTACTGCGACATCGCCGAACTCCGTATCCGGGAAGAACTGGAGCGAATACATACGACGACATAAGGGTAAAAGAAAAACAAATGGAATATAAACAATCAACGACATGAATATGAATCTCAAGAAAATCGGAACGGTATTTCTTCTGACAGCCGGACTGCTGGGAACGCGGAATGCACAGGCGCAGACGACCTACGAGGAAATGGAACAACTGACGGTCAACGAACAGGTGACGACCGTCATCACGGCATCGGAGCCGGTACGCATGGTGGACATTTCCACCGACAAGGTGGTTGGCGACCAGCCTTTGGACAACATTGTACGGCTGAAACCCAAAGAAGCCGGGCACGAGGACGGCGAGGTGATTGCCATCGTGACCGTCATCACGGAACGCTACCGCACGCAATACGCGCTGGTTTACACCACACGGCTTAAGGAAGCCGTAACGGACAAGGAGATACTCCCTCACGAGCGCAACGCCTACAACAATCCGGCAGTATCGATGTCAACCGCCGAGATGACGCGCTTTGCCAGACGGATCTGGAACTCTCCGGCGAGAATCAGGAATGTGGCCACCAAGGCACACCGTATGGTGATGCGCCTGAACAACATATACTCTGTCGGGGACTACTTCTTCATAGACTTTTCCATAGAGAACAAGACGAACATCCGTTTCGACATCGATGAGATCAGGGTAAAGCTCGTTGACAAGAAACTCGCCAAGGCCACCAACGCCCAGACTATCGAGCTTACTCCGGCGATGATACTGGAACCGGGAAAGACATTCCGACATGGCTACAGGAATGTGCTTGTCATCAAGAAGATGACCTTCCCGAACGACAAGCTGCTGACTGTCGAAATGACGGAAAAGCAAATCAGCGGCCGCAATATCAGCCTGAACATCGATTATGAGGATGTGTTGTCTGCCGATTCGTTTAACGCTGACCTGCTGGAGGAGGAATGATTATGAGAAAGACTCTGATTCTGATGTTTGCCTGCATGTGCCTTGCCTTCAGCGCGAACGCACAACGCAACAGCGGCCGTCTTTCACTGGGGGTCGGGCTGCTTTACAGGAACGGTATGGACGTGACGTTTTCATACGAACATGAAATGAACTACCGGCACGCGTGGGAGTTCTTTGCCAACGGCTACCTGCAGTGGGCCGAATGCGGCCCGTGCGGCCATATCTGTCCGGAATCCTTCTGGCGCAACTACCGCACCTATGGCTTTGGCGTGGCATACAAGCCTTGCGTGGTACGGGGCCGCAATCATTACGGCAACCTGCGTATAGGAGCTTCGGCAGGAAGCGACACGAAGAAGTTCCTGGGCGGCCTGCATTTCGGTTACGAGCACAATTACGTGCTGCGGTCCGGATGGACGCTGTACTGGCAGGCGAAGAGTGATTTGATGATAAAGGGCGCGGATCTGCTTCGGGTAGGTGTAGCCCTTGGTGTGAAACTACCGATAAAATAAGGGAAAAGATGAAACAGAACATTTTCAGAAAGGTGAGCCGGTTCGTACCGGTACTTGTCGCAGCAGTCGCCGTGACAGGTTGTGACGCGCATATAGACGTACCGGACACGGCTGTCCGCCCGGGACATGTCCTGTGCGAGGACGGAACGGCCTTGTCCTACACGGAATACCAGCAATCCGGGAAAAAGGCTGTGGCCGTCGTGTTCGACACCCGGCAGCATGAGGGTGCGGAAGGAAACGGCTACGCGGTTTACCTGTGGGACATCACCCCGCAGGCATTTGCCGACAGCCTCGGTATTGCCCAAGGCACATCTGCGGACCTCGCGGCACATGACGGCAATGCCAATACATTCGCTCTATATGAAACGAAGGAAACGGCTTCGCCGATGGCGGAAGCGGTCTTTGACCTCTGGTGTTACGGGCAGAGCGCATACGTTCCGTCGGTGGCACAGATGCGTCTGCTATATACTATCCGGGAAACGGTAAATCCTGTCATCGAACAGTGCGGGGGCGATCCGTTGCCCCTGACCGACGGCGACTGCTGGTACTGGACATCCACGGAAGTGGCCGAACAGGAAACGGCAAAAGCCTGGCTTTACTCGATGGGCAGCGGAGCCATACAGGAAACACCCAAGACACAGGCGCACAAGGTACGCCCGATTATAACCATCAACCGGTAAACCAGAGATATACGATTGCGTTCTTTGACATTGTTGGACAACATACGATTACAAACCAGAGCCGAATTCACGCAGTAATGCCATCAAGCGACGTATGCTTTCCTCGACATCCGAGGGGGCCGGAATGGCACGATATGCCAAATCCGGGAGTTCACCCATGTAAACTGTCTGCAAGTTGCCCCAAACCTGCGGCAGATCTGTCATCAACGGGGACTCCTCCAGTCGCCGGTCACGCCAGCCTTCGGGCTTGTCAAAGCTCTGCCGGTCGTGTTCGAGCAGTGACCTGAAATCTTCGGGGAAAGCATCGCTATGAAGATACGTGAGGCACTCTTCATCTTTCAGCAGATGATGCAGATCGTAGAAATGACGGATTTTGGCCGTCAACTGCGGCATATACAGATTGGCCAGCGAGCATCGGATGAGTGACACCAATTTCTCGGTCAGCGTGCGGCGACGGTCAAGCACATTGACCTCGAACGGCTGCATCCCGTATTCCTCTATCATACGGTTGTTGCCGGTAGCCTGCAGGAACTCTGTCAGGAAACTGCAGAGAGAACGCCGCTCGAAAGGATATGGATTGGCAAAACTGTTGATTTCTACCAGGAGTTGCCCAGCCCGGATTGCTCCGACCTGTTCCGTATCTATGGCCCGTGGATAGGTGTAAAACGCCTTGTGGTAATGCGATCCCTTGCTTGTCATGCCGGGGATGACCAGTTCCTCCAGTCCGGCTGTCATATTCTTCGATGTACGGCGTATGAGGTTCTTTAGCTGGTTTCCGCTCAGTGTCCATGCTTCGGCGATGGCCACGTCAATGTCCTCGGAGAAACGTGCCCCGATGCCGTAGGCCTTGGTCAGGGAAGTTCCGCCCTTGAAAATGGCACGATTATCCTTGTCTCCGGTAGCCATAAGCGACAGCGAACGACAGATCCAATAGTCTTTCTCGATAAAGATACTCTTGATGCCGAGTCCGCCGTCCTGTACCGGACGTGCAGCCGCTTCTATGGCATCGGCAAACAGTTGCTGATTCTCGTGTAGTCTCATACGATGTTCCATTTTAATTTGGTGGGTAAAGCCTGTGCGGTGACAGGAAGTTTGTAGGTCGTGACCCCATTGAGTGTCGCACGCAATTGTCGGGTGTCAGCTCCAAGACTGTCCAGAATGGCACCCAGCAATGCCCGGACATACGGCTGGTAATTTTCGGCCAGGTCCGCCAGTTTCTCCAGATCGCCTTCGGACAGAGCGGCTATCAGCCGAGCAACGCCCCGCACACAATCGTCAGGTGATGTTGCCGGAATCTCACGGAGCAATTTGAGCGCGTCAAGGATCAGCAGCAGAGGAATGTTCTCCCGTGTGATTGCATTAGGCTGTACAAGGAAGGACACGCTGTATTCGCCCCGTTTCATAGGCCGGCGGTATTTGTTCGTGCCTATCGTAATGGCCGATGTGATCTGTGTCGTCAACCCCAACTGCGCAAATGCTGCCGTACCGGTCATATAGCCGATTGGCTTGCCGTTACGTTCCAGAAGGTCCTTGACCACCTCTGCCACCGGAGGCTTCAATGTGCCGAACACCGTCTGTTTAGGCTTGTAGTACCGTCCTTTGGCAATCTTGCAGATAGAGCCTTCTGCCACCAGACGGCTGAGTGCCTTGACCAACGCAGGCTGGTACTCCGGCAGCACATTGAAATCGGCAATGGTAAGCACCTTGCCCGGAGGCGTGGCGTCCAGTATTTCCTGTACCTGTTTAGTAATCACCATAATCGAATCGTTTTGTTCCGGATGCAAATATAAGAAAAGTCTTGTTTTTTACTGCAAAAACATGACATTTATTTTCGTCTGAATCAAAATAATCAAGTCCAACAATATCCGAGGCGATCAGAACCACAACCCAATAAAAAAGCTATAAAAAATGGAAGAAAGCAAAGAGTTACAAGGATTCTACAAGATATTCCGTGCAGTCGTCTATGTGTCGGTTCTGCTGGAGTTCTTCGAGTATGCCATTGACCCGGCAGTATTCGACCAGTGGGGCGGCATACTGACTGACATCCACGGACGTATCAAGCGATGGACGATCTATCAGGACGGCCATCTCGTGTACAGCAAGATAGCCACGATACTGCTGATCTGCATCACCTGTATCGGTACGAGGAACAAGAAGCATCTGGAGTTCAACGCCCGCAAGCAGGTGATTTTTCCCCTGACCGGCGGACTGCTTCTGCTTGTCCTGTCCGTATGGCTGTTCGGACATCCGATGGAAATGCGGCTCTATACGCTGCCGCTGAACCGTATCCTATACATGGCGGCTTCGCTCGTGGGAGTGATACTGGTACATATAGCCCTGGACAATATCTCCAAGTTCATCAAGGAGGGCCTGATGAAGGACCGCTTCAACTTCGAGAACGAGAGTTTCGAGCAGAGCGAAGAGATTCAGGAGAACAAATACAGCGTGAATATCCCGATGCGCTACTATTACAAGGGGAAGTTCCGCAAGGGATGGGTCAGTATCAGCAACCCTTTCCGCGGGACGTGGGTCGTGGGAACTCCCGGCTCGGGTAAAACATTCAGTATCATTGAACCGTTCATCCGTCAGCACAGTGCCAAGGGGTTTGCCATGGTTGTATATGACTATAAATTCCCGACACTTGCCACGAAACTTTACTACCATTACAAGCTGAACGAGAAACTTGGAAGAGTTCCCAAGGGGTGCAAGTTCAACATGATCAACTTCGTGGACGTGGAATACAGCCGTCGTGTCAATCCTATTCAGGCAAAATACATCAACAACCTGGCGGCAGCCAGTGAGACGGCGGAAACCCTGCTCGAGTCATTGCAGAAGGGCAAGAAGGAAGGTGGCGGCGGAAGCGACCAGTTTTTCCAGACATCCGCTGTGAACTTCCTTGCTGCCTGCATCTATTTCTTTGTCAATTACGAACGGGAGCCGTATGACAAGGACGGAAACATGCTGTATGCGGAGAAACGTCAGGACCCGGAAACCAAATTCTGGAAGCCGACCGGAGTCGTGCGTGACAAAGAGGGCGGCAACATCGTGGAGCCGGCCTACTGGCTGGGAAAGTATTCGGACATGCCGCACATATTATCGTTCCTGAACGAAAGTTATCAGACCATCTTTGAGGTACTGGAGACTGACAACGAGGTGGCACCGCTGCTCGGGCCGTTCCAGACTGCCTTCAGGAACAAGGCCATGGAGCAGTTGGAAGGTATGATCGGTACGCTGCGTGTCTATACGTCCCGTCTGGCGACCAAGGAATCGTACTGGATATTCCACCGTGACGGGGATGACTTTGACCTGAAGGTGAGCGATCCGAAGAACCCGAGCTACCTGCTCATCGCCAACGACCCGGAGATGGAGAGCATTATCGGTGCGCTGAACGCCCTTATCCTGAACCGTCTTGTCACCCGAGTGAATACAGGCCAAGGGAAGAACATCCCGGTGAGCATCATCGTGGACGAGCTGCCGACGCTGTATTTCCACAAGATAGACCGACTGATAGGAACTGCCCGAAGCAACAAGGTGAGCGTGACCTTGGGATTCCAGGAGCTGCCGCAGCTGGAGGCCGACTACGGCAAGGTAGGTATGCAGAAGATCATCACGACCGTGGGTAACGTGGTCAGCGGTTCGGCCCGCTCGAAAGAGACACTGGAATGGCTGTCGAATGACATTTTCGGTAAGGTCGTGCAAGTGAAGAAGGGCGTGACCATTGACCGTGACAAGACCAGCATTAACCTGAACGAGAACATGGACAGTCTGGTGCCGGCATCAAAGATTTCCGATATGGCAACGGGATGGATATGCGGGCAGACAGCGAGGGACTTCGTGAAAACCAAGACCGGCGTAGGCGGCTCGATGAACATTCAGGAGTCGGAAGAGTTCAAGACCACAAAGTTTTTCTGCAAGACGGACTTCGATATGGGAGAGATAAAGAAAGAGGAAGCCGCGTATGTGCCGCTGCCGAGATTCTACACCTTCAAATCGAGGGAGGAACGGGAACGCATCCTGTACAAGAACTTCGTGCAGGTGGGTCAGGACGTGAAGGAGATGATCAAGGATGTGTTGAACAAACGGGGTGCGAAATGAAGCACGTAAGGATGTTTGTCATCATACTGCTGGTATCTGCAGTGGCAACAGTCTATGGGAAGGAAAGGCATGGGACAGAAACGGGAACTGCCCAACTGTCCATATACAAGCTGCCACCGCTGGAGAGGGCAATCAGATGCACGAAATACTATGAGGGTTGGCATGGTGAGAAAAAACATTGGCCCTATGTGGGATGGGGTCATAAGGTTCTTCCCGGAGAGAGTTTTACCAACGACATCACAAAAGCTCAGGGAGACTCCATCCTGCGAGCGGACATGATGAAACTTTGCCGTCTGTTCAGCAGATTCGGGCGTGATTCTACGTTGCTCTCGTGTCTTGCCTACCAGGTAGGCCCGTACCGGCTTTTAGGTAGCAAAGACTTTCCCAAAAGCAAGCTGATACAAAAACTGGAAGCCGGAAACAGGGATATTTACAAGGAGTACATTTCCTTCCGCTGCTATAAAGGCAAGGTAGTTCCGAGCATCGAGCGGAGAAGGAAGGTGGAATATCTGCTGCTTTTTGAAGAGTAAAAAAGAAGGGAGAATCTTTCGGTGTATTTCCGTCAATTTTCCAGGATAGAAAAGAAATATTTCACAAAAGCGAGAGAACAAGCCTATTACCGCCGATATCCTGAAAAAAAAGGATAAAAAATATTTCTGGCTTCAGTTACTATTGCCGCTTGGTCTGTGGCTGATTGATTTGTGTTTAATCTTCTGGCTTTTTACTTGGTATCATTGAATGGAATATGGAGAAAAGAAGACATGAATATAATCAGGGAAAGAAGGATGCTGTTCTGCCGTTTCAACATGCAGTTCCTGCTGCCTTGACATTAACAAATACAGATTATCAAATGAAAACAACCCGCATCATGAACAAGATTATCATTTATCTGAGTGCCGTATTGCTGCTGTGCAGTTGCGGCAGTGCAAGACATTATGCAGCGTTTCAATATGACAACGGAGACGACTATGTAAGTGAAGGACTGTACCGCATAGTGGACCGGAAAGGGCGTATCGGTTACGCAGACGAGACAGGCAAGACCGTCATCCGTCCTCGTTTTGCCTTCGGCTATCCATTCGAGGGTGGCAAGGCGAAAGTCACCGATTCGGGGGAACGGAAAGAGGTGGCAGGCTCCGGCAGCGAGCACTGGTATTGGGAAAGTGATGACTGGTACTACATTGACAAACAAGGGAACCGGTGTGAGAATCAAGATACAGACAAGGACAAAACACATCCATAACACAGCAATAACCCCGGAGGTTCAGATGCGAGCCTTCGGGGTTAGCCTATAAGTACAGTACTTCCTCAATTGCCAAATCCGAATGACATGGCTGCCTGTTCACAGAAGCGTGCATATTCCTCTTTGTCAGTTCCGCTTTCAATATGGCGGTCTATCAGTTCTCCCAGTTCATCGAAGCAGACTTCGTCACTGAGGCACTCTATGTCTGTCCCGTTCCGGAGATATACTTCATAATAGTCCGAGCCGTTCAGACAGATCAGCACTTCCCCTTGGAAGAGTCTTCCGTTTACATGGAATTTCAGTCCCGGCAGGTCATTGAATACTGTTGCCATAAACTCCCCGATGCCCCATGACATAAGGACCGGCGTGTCGGTCATCGTTACCAGCTGTTCGCGAATTGTCGCAGCCACTCTCATTACATACTCTTTATCCATAATCTTGATTTTTAATAGATTTATATATTCATTTTATTCAAACCATTCCGGGTTGTCTTCTTTCAGCATCTCAACCAGCTCGTCATCCGGCAGCTCAAGACTTCCGGCATCGGTGAAGAAAAAAATCTCATCGTATAATTTCTCAGCCTCCTTACTCGCAAAGCCCTCGTTCTCGCTGTCGAAACTACCGGGCTGGAGTGCGTCAAGCAAACCTGTTGAGCCGATAAGGAGTTCTTCACCTTCATTTGATTTCACCACACGGCAAGAATAAGTTCTGCCGGCAAATTCCACCTCTTTCTTTTTCATCGGTCTATCACTTTAATGGTATGTTTCTCCCGTGTTCTTTCAGGTACTCCATGATACATTTCGCTTCCTCGTGCGAAGCCATATTGCGTTCGTCGTACCTGCGGCTGTCATCCGCCATAACCTTGATGCACTCTTTAATCAACCTATACAGGCTTTGCTGCAGTGTCGGGTGCATGGTCGGTATTGCTGCTGCAAATCGAGCCGGATTGAAACTGTAATTGTTGACTGCCATTTCCCAGTCTTTAGCGAGACGGTACTCTCTGCTTTCTTTGATGTCCTTGTCCATAATTCTGATATTTAACGATTTTGTTTTTCTTCCCTCTGTTCGGCCTCCTTTTCGGAGGAGCCGCTTCGGGATTTACGGTGCATCGATAGACGGTCGTCAAAGCCTCTCCCGATGTTTTTTCCTGCCAATTACTCTTTCAGAGAAAGGAAGAATTTGCAGGAAATGCACTTCAAAACGGAGGGAACAGGCTCGACCGCCTACATTCGCACCAGTAAAGTCCACGCGGCGACGGGAAGGACGACGAAAGAAGAAATGACTCTCATGTCAATACAAGAGGGAAAATAGAAAGGGATAAGGGTGGTGGCGGGGGCTTATGACGGACGGCGTTAAAACAGGTGCCGCTATAAAGGTTCCCGGAGCGGCCGATGGCAGAATACGGCCCGTGCCGGATTCCGTCATCAGCCACAGATCCGGACCGGAGTGCTTACAGCAGCCCAGGGCTGCCGTCGTGCATGAAGGTTTTATAACAGTCTCCGCCTGGCGCACATGAGGGCGGCAGTATAACGGGATTTGCCGTGAAAAGAGATGCTGTCAAAGCATCCCTTCGTCCGCGTAGCTCAGATAGCCTGTATCCGAGAGGATGATATGGTCAAGGAGAGTGATGTCAAGGATTTCGCAGGCTTTCTTGAGTTTGCTTGTGATGGCATTGTCACTGGAGCTGGCCACCATGTTGCCTGACGGGTGGTTGTGGCTGAGGATTATGCCCGAGGCATGGGCCAGAAGAGCCGTCTGCAGGATGATACGGACATCCACAACGGTCTGGCTGATGCCGCATTTTGATATGCAGGAGAGTCCGAGAAGCCTGTTGGCTTGATTGAGGAACATCACCCAGCATTCCTCATGATGCTGCATACATTCATCGTATGCCTCCTTGAAGATGTCGTAGCTCACTCTGGAGGAGTTTACCAAGGTACGTTTTGCAGCATCGGCATCCTTGTAATTTACTGAAATCTGAGGGAAAGAAAATGTATTCATAATAACGAAGATTTAAGGTGAAACAATTTTTTTCGCCCGTGCACAGCTCTGTCTGGACTTCGTGCAAGATTTTGGGAAAGAATACTATCCGCAGGATTGGAGATTGTTTCCCAAATTCACCCGGATCTTGCGTTTGTCCGGAAAGATGCTGTAACTTCGCTGAAAACAAATGTTGAGACTACCGGGGTATTATAAGAGGTCCGGCTATAAAGGTTATCCGGGCCGGCCGATGACGGAAGACCGCCCGTGCGGCCTGTAGGAATCAGCCAGAACCCGGTCCGTACTGTTTCAGCAGACGGAGACTGCCGAAAGACAGGGAGGTGTATAAAAAAGGTCAGGCGGCGCCGGTCTGCCTCCGGCACTCAACAGAAAAGCAGGACGGATTTCTCCGCCCTGCATCTGAAATCAACTATGAATTATGGTCAAGCAGCAACCTCTTGGGATTGAGGTTGTTTTTCGTTGTCCGCATCGGCTTCAGTCTGCTCTGCTTCCTGTTTGGCCTGTTCCTGCACCAAAAGGACGGCTTTCTTTTCTTCGATGCGCTGATGTCTTTTTTCGTAAACTTCATTATGTCCGTTCTCGATGTCGGCAAGTCTTTCCGGCATGTGTTTTCCTGCAAATTCAAGCAACATGTCGGCTATGGCGTTGCTTCCGTATGCGTTCTTGAAATTCTCAATCAGGAAATCCCTGCGGATGACGGCTTTTGCCTTTGGGGTAAGATTGGCCACAATATTTGTCTTGTCCTCGTTGGACAGATAGGGCGAATGTTCTCCCTCTATGCCAACGGCGGCAAAGTGTTCCTTTCTCAACGATGAAAGCAGGAAGAAATAAATCATCTTTTCTTCGTCAGCCCCGAACTTGGTTTCGGTCATATCCACTTCCAAAATCTGTTTTTTGGTATCTTCCACGGTCTTTTCCCTGGCAATCTCCTTGTTTCGCTTGTCCTGCTTGTCCAGTTTTTCAATCGGGGAAAGCTGTTCCTGTCCTGCCTGTTGTCCACTGACGGCATTCATCATGGAATTCTCCACATAACATTTGACAATGTCTTCGTTCCCAATCCGTGCGAAGAGCGATATTTCGCCTACTTCTGCCCTGCGTACAAGTTCCTTGCCCTCTTCCATATAATCGTTCATATCCTGCTCATACTCAACCTTAGCTTCCTTATATTCGTCTTCCGTATCATATTCTCCGGCTTCAGGCTCTTCGGGAAGTGTCGGGTAGTCTTTGTATCTGCATTGCAGTGCCACAACCTCATAGCCCATTTCCTTGAGGCGATTAACCGCATCCGCATTATAGCAATATGCGTCATGGCTTAGAGATAGTGCAGGATAAGCCTTAATGGTCTCTATTGCCTTTTCCGTCAAAAATGCGGCATTCATTTCATCAAGACAGCCTTTGTTGGCGCATTTTCCGCATGTTCCCTCACAGAACAATGTCATGTTGTTGGTATTATGGGGGCATGACAGGCAAAGGGTCTTGTCAAAGTTGTAGCGTTCAAGGTCTGTCGTGAAGTGGCGCTCGATGTTCTTTGCCACCTCGGTCGCTTTCATGCCTCGCCAACTGCCAAACATGATACCCTCTTTCAAGTGCTTGTCGAAAACCTCTCTCTGGATGTCCTCGCCATATCGGCAAATTTCGCTTGCCACGCTGATAGTGATTTCATCCTTTTCCAACAATTCTGCTATTTCGGGGATAAGGGAGACGAACTTCAGTCGGGTGCGGATATAGGTCTCGTTCTTGCCGAACTGCATGGCCAAAGACTGAATGTCGTGCCGTCCGCTTTCTATCAGCCTCTGATAGGCGTTTGCTTCCTCGATAGGGGTTACATCCTTGCGTTGCAGGTTTTCCGTCACCGCCATTTCTTCGGCGGTCTCGTCCGAAACATTCAGAACGATTGCCGGAATTTCTTCCAGTCCTGCCATGAGTGAGGCACGATACCTGCGTTCCCCGAATATGATTTCAAAGCGGTTCTCCGCAATGGGACGCACCCCGATAGGCTGGAGGACGCCCTGCTGACGGATGCTTTCCGCCAATTCCGCAAGGCTTGCTACATCAAAATTCTTGCGTGGGTTATAGTTACTCGGCTGAATATCTGCCAAAACTACTGATACGATGTTCTTCTCTGCTACTGATTGAATGTTCATTGTTTCCATAATTCATAAATTTTGATTTGTTATACATTGATTTTCTGATTACTGCTATTCCTGTTGGTTGGTGTCATACTCGTACATTTGCGTATTGTCGTACCCCCCGAACGATAGCCGGAACGTGTCGAAGTCTTTCCTGCCGGCCAGCCTTACGGTATCGTTCTTTCCGATGAAATAGGGTTCAAGCATTGTCCGGAACGGTGCGCCGAGCGTAGTCCTGTCTGCCAATGTGCAAACCTTGTCGGGTTGTTGGGGCATGATATAGCCCAGTGCATATTCGTTGTAAACTACCAATCTTATTTTATCCATGTCGATGTCAATTTTGAATTGTTTTTTTATTTCCCTCTGGTCGGTTCTTTTCCCGTTTGAACCGCCTTGGGGTTTTATGGATGCGGTTTACAGCTGTCGGTACAGCTTCATACGACGGCTTTTCCTGCCAATTACTCTTTCACAGAAAGGAAGAATTTGCAGGAAATGCACTTCAAGCCGGAGGATCAAGCGCGACAGCAGACCTTTGCATCTGATAAAACCAAGGCCGGTGCGGCGGGAATGAAGCCGGAAAGCGGTAAAAGATGAATTATAAAAGAAATGTTCTATGGAACTATAAAAGAAAAAGATTACCGATAATTTACCGGTAATCTATAATATAATAGGGAGATGTCTTCTTGAAGAAGATGACATATATAAGAGGTTGTCCGTCTTTAGTAGGATAGTGAGAGATCTTTAAGCATGACAAACTCCTCTTCAGTCTCATGGATGATCTTAAATCCAAGTTTTAGATACATTCGGACGGCATAGTTCGCCTTTTGTACGGACAGAGAGACGCGACTATATCCTTTGCTCTCAAGTAATCGAAACATTTCACGCATAAGATGGCTTCCTATGCCTTTACTCCTGTATTCCTTATATAGGGATATGGAGAGCGATGGGGTCCTGTCATCCACATGTCCGTAATCATTCATAATACGTACCCATACTGCACCGACCACTTTCCCTTCACAGTCTGCGACCAGACAAAAGTCATCTTTTTTCTTTCCGAAGTCCTCAATATACAGTTTCAGTTCAGGTAAATCCACCACGTCCTTTGAGGGCGGTTTGACTCCTTCAGGGATATAAATCGCTTCGTAAAGAAATTCTCTTAGCAAATGGTTCTCACTACCTTGCAAATGGCGTATTATATACTTGGCCGATCCGTTCATTCTTGTTCACATTTTCTTTTCAGGTCAGCTATATACCGTTTCTGCTGTAATTTCAAATACAACAATGCAAAAGGATATAACCACCATTTCTTTAGGCTAATTGACTCTGTAAAAATCACTTCCGTTCCATTTTCAGCCTGTCTGAAATGTCCCGTCCACTCCCCGGAAAAGTTCACATTATCCATAAGAAATGAATATTTTAGAAAAGGCTCTATAACAGTAACAGTAAAACAGGTGACATAGCCTTCATTACTTATCTCCCTGAAATGGCGCTCGTCGGAAACTTCTATGTCCTTTATGTCACTTCGCCATGAATAGTCGTAAAGTGAAGTGACAGAATGCCAGACAGATTCCAAATCAGCCTGTATAAATGATTTTATCGTAGTTCTTATCATGGGACATTTTTATATTTCTCTTACCGTTTTTTCCAGTCCTCTCTGGTAAGCAAAGTAAAATGTTCTGTACGGATATCTCCTAACGGAGAAGTCTTTCCTTCTTCTGTGTGATGGTACTTGAATCCACATTTTTCCATTACCCTGCGGGATTTGATGTTTCCGTCATAATGTCCACACCAGACCCGTTTCACATCAAGTTCGACGAAGCAACGCTTCAACAAACGTTGTACGGCTTCCGGTATAAGTCCCTGTCCCCAATAAGGAACACCTATCCAATATCCTATTTCTGCATCTCCATCCTGCATATCCGCACTGTGTACGCCATCAGCGAACATAATTCCGACACTGCCTATCGGTTCATTGGTTTCTTTCAATACTACAGCGTATGTCTCGGGTGCAGAAAGGATATCGCGTATTATTTCTCTGCTGTTTTCCACAGATGTATGAGGAGGCCACCCGGCAATGGGGCCGATAGCAGGATCTTTGGCATAATTATAAAGAGACTCTGCATCGTTTTCTGTCCAGGGACGAAGTATCAATCTTTGTGTTTCCATATTCATCGCTATACAAGTAATTTATTGATTTCCTGCTGCAAGCGATCCAGGAACTTTGCAGCATGTGCCCCATCCATTTGAGTGTGATGGAATTGGAATGAAACCGTCAGTGTCGTCCTGAAGAACCCCTTACGGTACTTGCCCCATATTATAAACGGATTGTTGAAGATACCGCTGTACATACCTACCGCACCGTCAATTTCATATTGGGCCAGTGCGGAAGTTCCTATTACCATGCTTTCAGTCAAGTCGTGGTTCTCACAGCTTTGTGCTACTTCCGTTGTCAATTTCAGATAATCTTCATTGAATAGCTGCAAATCATCAGAAAAGGGCACATCGCATGAACTGACCTCATTGTCCTTGTTCATAACAATGGTATTAACCGCAATGGCATCATATTGCATCAATTTGTCTCCGACAGGCAGCATATAAAATTCCTTGATACCGCTTGCCGCCTTGCCGATGCACCAGCACATCAGCATATTGAATTTCATACCTGACTTTTTGCTGATTTTGACCAGACGACTGACATCCAAAGTCTTGAAAAATGTAACCATCGGCATCGGGGCTTTCATCCAAAGCTCAAATGCGTATGCACGGGTGGTTTCTTTGGGATTTATTTCTCTCATAGTGCGTCTTTCAAATTTTCAATCATTTTTCATGCTTCTCCAGATATTCTCTCATGGCCTCGTTGACGATGTCACGGAGAGACATGTTCTTTTCGATGGCCAGGTATTTCATCCTGGTATGAATGCTCTTGTTAATGACGAAGTTGCAATGCACCGCCGGTTCCTTTTCCGCCTTGGCCGGAACCGTTTCTTTTTTCTGCGGGGATTTTTTGGTTGATGAAAGCAGCCCGTCAAGGCCGCTTTTCATACCGTCTTTCAATAAATCGCTTTTGCCCATATTGTTTTTACTTTAGTTTCAGTACCTCCAGCGCCAAGTCCATATAATCCTTGGCCCCGTTGCTGTTTTTGTTATACTCGAAAATGTTCAGACCCTTGATAGGAGCTTCCGCCAGAGCCACGTTGTCCCGGATGACGGTCTTGAACACCTTGTCGCAGAAAGAATCGTTGATGAGCTCGGACACGCTTTTGTTAAGCGTCTTGCGCTTGTCGAACTGGGTGATCACGATACCTCCGATGCTCAGTCCCGGATTCAGGCGTTCCCTGACGATTTTAACCACATTCGTAATCTTTGCCATACCGCGCATGGCGAGGAACTGTGCCTGTACCGGGATAATCAGGAAGTCCGATGCGGTAAGCGCATTGAGCGTGAGCAGTCCCAGCGATGGCGGACAGTCAATCAGTATATAGTCGAATTTCCGGCTGTCAAGCAGCTTCGCAATCAGCCCTTTCAGTATCAGTTCCCGGCCAGGTTCGTTGATAAGTTCCGATTCGGCAGCCGACAGGTCAAGGCACGAGGGAACGATGGCAAGGCCGTTGTTCAGTTCGACCAGCGGCAAAGGGTATTCGCCCTTCATCGCCCCGTACACGGTCTGTTCTTCCTCGATGGACAGGCCGCAGGATTCCGTGAGGTTTGCCTGACCGTCCATGTCGATCAGGAGCACACGTTTTTTCTTCAGCTGCAGTGCGGCAGCGAGATTTATGGTAGTGGTTGTCTTTCCGACCCCACCTTTATGATTCAGAACTGCTATAATTTTTGTCATGATTCAGAGTCTTAATGTTCTGGTACAAAGATAATACTATTTTTAGTCTTCACTACAATTAGTATTTACTATTTTACTACTATAACATATTTTAGTATCGTAGTATTTACTACTCTACTAAAAGACTTAGCCACTAAATGTAGTATCTACTATTTTTCGTAACCCGGGATTTACTAATCTCCTAAATTACTACAATTAGTAAATACTACATCCGTGACCGTTTTCCGGAAGATGTCAGAACGGAAGGTCTTCCTCCCCGTCCTGTGGCATGTCCGCCGGAGGAACTGGTGCGTTATCGGCAGCTGCGGCTTGGCCGTCGGCTTCGGAGGTTGTACCTTCCCGTTTACCGGTATTGATGAACTCCAGGGCATCCGCCGTGATGGAGAGCTGGATCTGGCTGTCGCCGTTTTTGTCCTTCCACAGTGAAGTTGACAATGTTCCCCCGACAAGGACCATGCGCCCTTTGGTGAGGTATTCGGAGAGGCGGATATGGTTTTCCTTGTTGCTGCGTACCCTTACCCATGTGGTAACGGCGTTTCCGTGCGAGAAGTCATCTACTGCCATGTCAAAAGCAATAAACGAACCGTGTGTACCCTCGATAACCTGACAATCCTTTCCGATGCGACCGATAGTGTGAATGTATAGCATAATTTGAAAATGTTTTGCGGCAAGGTGGTTAGTCCTGCCATTACCTGTGACTTTGTTTTTTTCTTCCCTCTGGTCGGATCCTTTCTGCCGGACCGCCTTGGGGTTTTATGGTGCATGACAAGGATGTCGGTACAGCCCATTCGACGTTTTTTTGAAGCAAAATACTCTTGCCCGGCAAGGAAGATTTTCCTTCAAAATGCACTTCAAAACGGAAGAATCAGGCGCGACAGCCTACATTCGCACCTGATAAAACCTACGCGGCGGCAGGCAAGGTATGACGAGAGAAGGTAATCCCGATACAGATATAAAAGGCAGAATTGTCCCGTATATATAAGGGGATGTTTATAAAAGTGATGAATGACGGCTTGGGCGGGTAAAAGAAACGGTCTGCCGGGCAAACAAAATGGGGACTCTTTCTGCCTGTGACATGCCGGAGGCACGACGGACGGCACAAGCAGAATGTGTCACCGTTTGCCCACGACGCCGTCGGCCCGGAAAGAAAAGCTACGGACAGAAGGCGGAATGTGCCGGAGCAACAACCAGGCAGGATGCCCATATAGCGGAATACCGGTTGTTTCGACAGGTCGAAGCTCCGGCATGAAGCGGTATGATGCAGACTGCCGTTGATCGGGCACAGCCTTCCGTACCTTGGAGTGGAGGGCGGACCGCGGCACAGACATCATACCTTAATTTTCGGGTGGGGAAAGCCGGATAGAAAAGGATTCAATTTTGAAAGATGTAGATCTTGATGTAATAACACATGTATTTACAATTGTTTTATCATATTTGAAATAGCTGTTGCACCGAGCGATAATACATTATTTGAAACCGACTGGGAATTTGATTTATCTTCATTTAAGCCGAAATACTCAAAAGCCCTTTTTTTGTCTTTATCTAATTTCTTACTATTTCGATGAAGCATATAGGAACGTAAGGATTGAAGATTCCTGAGAAATACAATAAAATTGTAGCCTTCAATATTGAGTGTTTCTAAAATTCTATCAAGATGTGATAAGGGTTTTTCTTTAGTTGATTCCTTAGTTTTTTCACCATTTACTACTTTTTCTTTGATTTCAGTTTTAGCAGGAATAATCATTTCCATCATTTCCAAATCAAGGCTTTCTTGTAGCAATAGTGATAAATATTTTACAAGGTCAGTAAGAGCTTCATAATCATCTCTATTTAGAATACAAATTTGATTGAAATATTCTGCCTGGATTCCATTTAATGACTTAAACAGTTTCCAACCATACTTCTCCTCCCATTTAGCGACAAAGGTTTTATACAAATCTCGAAAGACAAAGTCTATAGACTGTGCAACACCATTCCATTTGCCTTCAATTATCGTTTTTTGAAAAAGTTTGCTAAATGTTCTGCCGTCAGGAGTAATATTAAAACCTTTCCATATACATTGTTCGCGATAAGGAAGGTCTTGAATATCACGTAAAAACACCACCACATAATCATTATGGTCATTATCGCACCTTAAGGTGAAGTTAGGACTTATGATACGTAATTCTTCTATACGGCATCCTTGATAATTATAATACGCTTGTACTTTTTTATCAAAAAAAACAGGAGTATAAGGATCTGTTGCAACCGTAGAAGCTATCGGAGCACCATTAACATCTGTTCCTATAATATAGTTGACACTTGTCTTCATCCGTTCAATAATACTTTTCAATGATTCATGGTTAAATATGATCTTACCATTAAACCAGCTTTGAATTTTAGCAAAGTGTGGTGATATACAGATTTGATAGTTAGATTTAGCATTTGGGCTGATATCCTTAAATTTACCATTTGTACATTCTATTTCGAATGGCAAATCAATAGCTCCTAAATCAAATTCAATTTCTGACTGGCAACAACATATCAAATCCATTCTTTTAGCGGCCATAAATTCTACAAGATATTGATTCAATATTTTTACAGAATCTTTGTTAATCTGATTCTCCGCAAACACACCTAATATTTTTAGTATATTAGCGCTCAAAAAG
>OGIN01000561.1_pt1 | contig 33419 bp, 25 predicted proteins | sample 1571851 | NCBI WGS metagenome assembly OGIN01 (sample SAMEA2582123, study PRJEB24529) | metagenome | biome: Human gut stool | place: China | collected 2011 | reverse complement strand
AGCACATCTAACGGTTTTCTCTTTAAAAACTGCTACGGTTATTGTAGCATATTGGGTAACAATTTACAAGGCTCCTCCCACCACCTAAAGGCAGTGGGTTTCCGCCTATGACAAAGGAAAGGATTTATTTATGAATAAAACATTAATTCTGGTGGTTGAGGATGACAGACCCATACGTAATCTGATCGTTACTACATTAAAAACACATGACTATAAATATCTGGCTGCAGAAAACGGATCTTCAGCCATTCTGGAAGCTTCGTCCCACAATCCGGATATTGTTCTTCTGGATCTGGGGCTTCCTGATATGGAAGGGGTAGAAGTGATAAAAAAAATCCGTACCTGGTCGAATATGCCGATTATTGTGATCAGCGCCAGAAGTGAGGACACAGATAAAATAGAGGCGCTGGATGCAGGAGCGGATGATTATATTACGAAACCGTTCTCTGTTGAGGAATTACTTGCGCGTATCCGTGTCACCCAGAGGAGACTTGCGGTTATGCAGAGCGGAGAGCAGATAGAAAGCTCTGTTTTTGAGAATGGTGGATTAAAGATAGACTATACGGCAGGCTGTACATATCTGAAGGGAGAGGAATTGCATCTGACACCTATAGAATATAAGCTGCTCTGCCTTTTGTCCCGCAATGTGGGAAAGGTATTGACACATACCTATATTACCCAGCAGATTTGGGGACGATGTTCGGATAATGACGTTGCTTCTCTTAGAGTTTTTATGGCAACATTGCGAAAAAAACTGGAGCCTGAGAAAAATGGAGTGCAATACATCCAGACACATATTGGCATTGGATATCGCATGCTTAGAATTGAGAAGTAATATCCTCTTTTTATAGCAATCCTCGTAAATAATGCATTTAAGAGGATTGCTATAGATTTATTTCTCATAATATAATAAGAAGGAACCCTCCCAATATTAACAGCAATGAGGAAACAACTGAAAAGATCTGGGATCCTACACCTGGGGTACCGCCCTGTTTGATCGCTTCATCGCGGTCAAGTTTATTTTTCATCAGATTCTCTGTGATTCCGGGTGCGGATTTGAGAGTCTGTCCGTCCTGTATGCCGATAGCAGTTACGGTTTGCCCTGTTTCGAAATCAGCAGCAGAATAATAATAACGAACATCATATTCTTTATGTGAACGTGTTGTCTGATTCGAGGGTTCTATAAAATGCTTCTGTGTATAGGTGTTATCCGGTACATATGTATAACCGGCAGATGATAATGCTGCCTTGTCGTAATCTTCCCAGGTTTTGGTCAGCATAATATCATCAATAAAATCCTGCGAAAGTGCATAATTTCCAATTTTCCCTTGACCTGATACCGGCATGCTGCTGAAAGATGAATTCCATTCCAGAACGCCATATTTCTTTTCGTCGTCAGTCATTGCCTCCTTCTTTTTGGAAGAAGATTTTGTTAATTTCATTGTCTGTTTTGAACTTGAAATGCGGATGCTGTCAAAGTCCAGTCCAAGCTCATCATCATGTGCCGGTTCAGTCAGCTCGAATGTGCCGCATACAATGACTGTCTTTCCATCGTTTTCCGGGTCGATCGTATCTGCTGCATCAACGTAAACTGCGTCTTTCAGAGCTGCTTTTGTTTTGGGGTTATCCACAAAGATCATCTTTAAAGCAGATACAAAAAAGAATATTCCGATTATTGCAAGGAGAACCCCTCCTATTTTCTTCAATATCTTCATAAATTTCATCACCTTCCCTTTCTGTTAATATTTTTCTGCAAGTATCTCAATCATATTATTGCATATTTTACTCCGTTTGCCACTGTCACTTGCGATAGTAACAGGTTACATTATTTTCTGGAATTACAGTAGGATTCATGCTATTATGAAAAGTAATAAGATGGATAACAATAAGAAGGTATGCTTTATAAATGGAAGGGGATATAAGATGGCAGGATTAAAAAAACTTCCAATTGGAATTGAGAATTTCGAAAAATTGCGGCAGGAAGATTTCTATTATATAGATAAGACACGACTGATTGAACAGTTGCTTACAAGATGGGGTGAAGTAAACCTGTTTACCCGTCCGAGACGCTTTGGAAAATCCCTGAATATGAGTATGCTCCAGAGTTTTTTTGAGATTGGAAAAGATAAGACTTTGTTTGATGGGCTGAGGATTTCAGATAATCAGGAATTATGTGAGGAATATCAGGGGAAATTTCCGGTGGTTTCTGTCAGTCTGAAGGGAATCAATGGTGCCACATATGAGGAAGCCCGCAGATTTCTTATAAAAACAATCAATGAAGAAGCCCGCAGGCTATCCGTACTTTCAGACAGCGCAGAGCTTGATGAGACAGATCACGAATTATTGACACAGTTAAAGAAAAAAGAAATGACAAACGATTCTCTGGTGTACAGTATCCGTGAGCTGACAGAATTGCTGGAAAAGCATTATGGCAGAAAAGTAATTGTTCTGATTGATGAATATGACGTACCTCTGGCAAAGGCAAATGAAAATGGATATTATGATGAAATGGTATTGCTGATCCGCAATTTATTTGAGAACGCATTAAAAACCAACAGCAGTCTGAAATTCGCAGTGCTGACAGGATGCCTGAGGATTGCAAAAGAGAGCATTTTTACAGGCCTCAATAACTTTAAGGTTTATTCCATTACAGATAAGAGTTTTGATGAAACATTTGGATTTACAGATGCGGAAGTAAGGGAACTCCTCCGGTATTATGGACAGGAAAAATATTATGAGACAGTGAAAGAGTGGTATGACGGCTACCGGTTTGGAAATGTGGATGTTTATTGTCCATGGGATGTGATTAATTTCTGCAGTGATCATCTGGCAGATCCCGGGCTGGAACCGAAGAATTACTGGGCCAATACAAGTGGAAACAGCGTGATCAGCCATTTCATTGACAGTGTGGGAAAACCACAGAAGCTGACCAGAATGGAGTTGGAACAGCTGGTAAATGGAGGGATTGTTCAGAAAGAAATTAATTCCGAGCTTACTTATAAGGAATTATATTCTTCCATAGACAATCTGTGGAGCACACTTTTTATGACCGGATATCTGACACAGAGAGGGGAATTCAGTGGCAACAGATATAATCTGGTCATTCCCAACAGAGAGATCCGAAATATTATCACCAATCATATTCTGAAAATGTTTAAAGAAAATGTAAAGGACGATGGAAAAACAGTCAGTGATTTGTGTGATGCACTGCTAAACCAAAATCCGGAAAAAGTAGAGTCGATTTTTACAGAATATATGAAAAAAACGATCAGCATAAGAGATACCTTTGCGCAGAAACCAACGAAAGAAAATTTTTATCATGGATTGCTGCTGGGGATCCTAGGATTCAAAGAGAACTGGTCAGTAATGTCCAATCGGGAATCAGGAGACGGATTCGGGGATATTCTGATCCGTATAGAAGATGAAGATGTGGGAATTGTGATCGAAGTAAAATATGCAGATGACGGAAATCTTCAGGGAGAGTGCGAAAAAGCACTTCAGCAGATTATAGATATCAGATATACTGAGGCGTTGGAACAGGAAGGAATTCATACAATCATAAAATATGGAATCGCCTGTTACAGAAAGAAATGTAAGGTGCTGATGAGAATAGACAAACAGTGAACACAGAATATTCAGACCTCATTACCGGATGCAGAACGAACGGTAATGAGGTCTTGTCACGTTATCCTTTAGTTACTGTTCACTCCGTTCACAGTAACTTAGCCAAAATTCATTCCAGATTGCCTGCGGTAATGGAATTTTGGCTTGTATGTCTCGGGATAGTGGTATGTGAACAGTAACATCCTTTACTCTAATGCTGAGTTTTTTCCGTGTTTACAATTGACATCTTAACAGGAAATGATTATGATATTTCTGACAGCGTTTTTTTGCTGTCCGGATTTCATATCAAATCAAATACCCTGTTGCTAGTGGGATATTTGATTTGATATGAAATGGCTGAGGAATGGCGAAATACGAAGGAGAGAGTTAGAGTTATGAGTATTTCCATGATTGGAATTGACCATAATATGGCACCGGTGGATATTCGTGCGAAATTTGCATTTACAAAGAAAAATGCCGGTGAAGCAATGGAAAAAATAAAGAATCAAAATGGAATATATGGATGCGTGATCCTGTCCACCTGTAACCGCCTGGAGGTCTGGGCAAGTGTGGATGATGAGGTGGATGTCTGTCTTTATGACTGCCTCTGCAGGATAAAGGGAATTACTGAGGATTCTTACAGAAAATATTTTGTAGAGCGTAAGGATCAGGAGGCAGTTGAGCATCTTTTTTATCTTACCAGTGGTCTGAAATCACAGATCATAGGGGAGGATCAGATCCTTACACAGGTGAAGGATGCCCTGAATCTGGCAAGAGAGAATTTTGCGGCAGATGGTGTTCTGGAGGTTCTGTTCAGAATGGCTGCCACAGCAGGAAAGAGAATTAAGACAGAGGTTCCTTTTTCCCATGGAAATCCGTCAGTGATCCATCAGGCCATCGGATTTCTGGCAGAGAAGGGGTATTCTCTCAGGGATAAGACCTGTATGGTCATCGGTAACGGTGAGATGGGCAAGGTGGCTGCTCAGGCCTTGCAGGAGGCAGGTGCAGATGTAACAGTGACCATCCGTCAGTACAGAAGCGGAGTTGTGAATATTCCGCTGGGCTGCAAGCGTATTAATTACGGTGACAGAATGGAGTATATGCCACAGTGTGACCTTGTAGTGAGTGCAACTGCAAGCCCGAATTTTACATTAAAAGAAGAATTGTTCCAGGGAATCAGGACAAAGGATGACCTGATCCTGATCGATCTGGCAGTTCCCAGAGATATAGAGCCATCTGTTGGAAAGATCCAGGGGGTCACACTTTATGATATGGACAGCTTCCGTATAGAGGAAGTTCCTGCAGAACTTCAGGAAAATCTGGAGGCAGCAGGCGCAATCGTAAGAGAGCAGATGGATGAATTTTTCCAATGGCTGGATGGAAGAGACCTGATTCCAAGAATTCAGGATATTAAAGATGAGGCAGTCAATGACCTGAATTTAAGGATTGCAAAGATATTAAAGAAAACACCTATGGAAGAGGATGACAGGCAGAATCTGGTCCATGCAGTGGATACGGCAGCAGGAAAAGTAGTAAATAAACTGATCTTTGGTCTGCGTGACAGTCTGAATCAGGAGATTTTCCTTGAGTGTGTGGCAGGACTGGAGAAAATATATGAAGAATAAGCCGTATTTTCCAATGTTTATAGACTTATCAGATAAGAATATCGTGGTTGTAGGCGGCGGAAACATTGCAACCCGTCGAGTGAAAACCCTTTTATCATTCACCAGAAATATCAGAGTCATTGCTCCGAAGGTCACCATGGAGATGATGGAGCTTGGCAAAGCCGGCTATGTAGAGCTGATCACACGTCCGGTGAAGCGTACAGACTTTGCGATGGCATATATGGTGATCGCAGCTACCAATGACAGAAAGTTAAATGATGAGATCCACAGGATCTGCAGGCAGGAAGGCGTTTATGTTAATGTAGCCAGTGACAGGGAGCAGTGCGATTTTTATTTCCCGGGAATTTATATGGAAGAGGGACTGGTGGTGGGAATTACAGCCAGTGGTCTGGACCATAAAAAAGCGCGCAGGATAAGAGAAGAGATTCAGAATGCCCTGGAGAGAGTTGCGCAGGAAGATGATAATGAGGAGGAAAATGATGACTGAGGTGATCATTGGAAGTAGAGAGAGTAAACTGGCCGTTCTCCAGAGTGAGATGGTAAAAAGCTACATAGAGCAGAAAAGCCGCAAAAAAAATGCCGGCTCTGAAATAACAGTAAATATCCTGACTATGAAAACAACAGGAGATATTATTTTGGACCGTACCCTGGATAAGGTGGGCGGAAAAGGATTGTTTGTAAAAGAACTGGACAGGGCATTGCTGGATGGTAAAAGCAATCTGTCTGTACACAGTCTTAAGGATATGCCGATGGAAGTACCGGAAGAGCTTCCGCTTCTGGCCTTTTCAAAGCGTGAGGATCCAAGAGATGTACTGGTGCTTCCTGAGGGAGTGTCGGAACTGGATCTGGATAAACCTCTGGGATGTTCCAGCTTAAGGAGAACTCTTCAGTTAAAGAAGCTGTATCCTGAGATGGAGGTAAAGAGTATCCGTGGAAATCTGCAGACAAGGCTTCGCAAGCTGGATGAAGGAGAGTATTCAGGGCTGATCCTGGCAGCGGCAGGTCTGAAACGACTGGGGCTGGAAAACAGGATCAGCAGATATTTTACACCGGATGAGATGATTCCTTCAGCAGGTCAGGGGATCCTGGCTGTGCAGGGACGCAAAGGTGAGGATTATGGGTATCTGGACGGATACTGTGACAGGGATGCCTGGCTTGCAGGAACTGCAGAGCGCGCATATGTAAAATATCTGGACGGAGGATGCTCTTCGCCTGTAGCTGCATTTGCAGAGGTGGACGGAGATGAGATCTTTATCCGCGGTTTATATTACAGTGAAGCTACAGGAAAGTGGCTTACAGGTCAGATCAGAGGTGCAGCAGAGGATGGAGAGAAGCTTGGAACAGCTCTTGCAAAGCAATTGAAATCTGACTGTGAGGGAAGATAAAAAAATTTATAAAAAGAAAATTCTTGTGACGCAAAAAGGAGAAGAAACATGGCAGCTGGCAAGGTTTGGCTGGTTGGTGCGGGACCGGGTGATATCGGGCTTTTTACATTAAAGGGCGCAGCGGTTCTGCAGCAGGCAGATGTGGTAGTATATGACAGTCTGGTGGGCGAAGGGGTTCTGGCAAAGATCCCGGAGCATGCCAGACTGATTAATGTAGGCAAAAGAGCAAATCACCATACAATGGTGCAGGAGGACATTAATAAAGTTCTTCTGGAAGAAGCCAAAAAAGGAAATAAAGTAGTAAGACTTAAAGGTGGAGATCCCTTCCTCTTTGGAAGAGGCGGGGAGGAACTGGAACTCCTTTCTGAGAATGGAATCCCTTATGAGATCGTACCCGGAGTGACATCTCCGATTTCTGTTCCTGCTTACAATGGGATTCCTGTGACACACAGGGATTTCTGTTCGTCCTTACATATTATTACAGGACATAAACGCGCAGGGCAGGAGTATGATATAGATTTTAAAGCACTGACCCAGACAAAGGGAACATTGGTGTTTCTAATGGGAATTGCAGCACTGGAGGATATCTGCAAAGGACTTCTTGCAGGCGGCATGGACCCGGATATGCCGGCAGCAGTTCTTCAGAAAGGAACAACAGCAGGACAGAAGCGGGTGGTTGCTACTGTAGGTACCCTCAAGGAAGAGGTGGACAGACAGGGGATAGAGACACCTGCCATTATTGTTGTGGGAAAGGTATGTTCTCTGGCTGACAAATTTGCCTGGTACGAGAAACTTCCTCTGGCAGGCTGGAAGGTTCTGGTCACAAGACCAAGACAGCATATTTCAAAGACAGCAGATCTTCTCCGTCAGAAAGGTGCCGAGGTTCTGGAGCTGCCGTCTATCTGTACAGTACCTGTTGAGGATAATGGCAGACTGTATGAGGCATTTGAGAAACTGGATACTTATCAGTGGATCATTTTTACAAGCCCTGCAGGTGTGGAGATCTTTTTTGACGAGATGGACAGAAAAGAGATGGATGTGCGCAGCCTGGGACAGGCGAAGATCGCAGTGATCGGTGAAGGAACGAAGAAAAAGCTGAAAGAGCATCACCTGCTGGCTGATTTTGTGCCAGGTGTGTATGATGGAGATACTCTTGGGGCAGAGCTTGCAAAACAACTTCAGGGAAATGAAAAAATTCTGATCCCAAGAGCCGAAGCCGGAAATAAAAAGCTGACAGAATTGCTGGAGCAGACAGGTGCGAAGGTAGATGACATTGCTACTTACACAACCTGTTATGAAAAGAGCAGGCTGATCGATGAGAAGAAAGAGCTGGAGACAGGAAGTGTGGACTGTGTAGTATTTACCAGTGCCTCTACTGTAAAGGGATTTGTGGAAGGCACAAAGGGACTGGACTATACGAAGGTAAAAGCTGCCTGTATCGGAAAACAGACCAAAGCTGCAGCAGATGCTTATGGTATGCAGACCCGCATGGCAAAGAAGGCTACCATCGAAAGTCTCATAGAGCTTGTGGAAGAGATGAAACAGGAAAACTGATAACTATTCTGCAAAAAACGGAACAGTTATGAGAATTGTTGATAAAAGGAGTAAAAAGACATGGACTTAATTCAGAGACCAAGAAGATTAAGAGGCAGTGAAAACTTAAGAAAAATGGTAAGAGAGACAAGAATGGACAAGTCTTCCCTTATTTATCCCTTATTTGTAAAAGAGGGAACAGGGATTGAAGAAGAGATCCCTTCTATGGAAGGACAGTTCCGCTACAGTGTAGACCGTCTTCCTTTTGAACTGGAACGTCTGCAGAATGCAGGAGTAAACAGTATTATGCTGTTTGGTATCCCGGATCATAAGGATGAGGTGGGAAGTGGTGCGTACGACCCCAACGGAATCGTACAGAAAGCCCTGAGAGAAGCAAAGAAACAGTTCCCGGATATGTACTATATCACAGATGTATGTATGTGTGAGTACACTTCACACGGACACTGCGGAGTGCTCTGTGGTCATGATGTAAATAATGATGCAACACTGGAATTACTGGCTAAGACAGCTGTTTCCCATGTGGAGGCAGGTGCAGATATGGTAGCTCCTTCTGATATGATGGACGGACGTGTACGTGCTATCCGTGAGGCTCTTGACGGGAACGGACATTATGAAGCACCGATCATGTCCTATGCAGTAAAATATGCATCTGCTTTCTATGGACCATTCCGTGATGCAGCAGGCTCTGCACCGTCCTTTGGTGACAGAAAGAGTTACCAGATGGATTTCCACAACAGAAGAGAGGGAATGAAGGAAGCTCTTACAGATGTGGAAGAGGGCGCAGATATCATTATGGTAAAACCTGCCATGTCTTATCTGGATATGGTTTCTGAGGTATCAAAGGCTGTAAATGTGCCGGTTGCAGCATACAGTGTAAGTGGTGAATATGCAATGGTGAAAGCAGCTGCAAAGATGGGCTGGATCGATGAAGAACGTATTATGTGTGAGATGGCAGTCAGTGCATACCGTGCAGGTGCCCAGATCTATCTTACTTATTATGCAAAAGAACTTGCAAAATGCATGGATGAAGGGAGAATCGGCTGATGGGTTTATCAGAAGAATTATTTGACAGAGCGGTAAAGGTAATTCCGGGAGGAGTAAACAGTCCTGTACGTGCATACGGTGCTATCGGTATTGCACCGAGATTTATCGACCGTGCAGACGGATGCCATATTTATGATGTTGATGGAAAAGAATATGTGGATTATATCGATTCCTGGGGACCGATGATCCTGGGCCATAATTTTCCGGAAGTAAAAGAAAGTGTACTGAAGGCATGCGAAAAGGGTCTCAGCTTCGGATGCGCAACTGCAATCGAAGTGGAGATGGCTGAATTCATCTGTGACCATATTCCACATGTGGATATGGTGCGTATGGTAAATTCCGGTACAGAAGCTGTTATGAGTGCAGTCCGTGTTGCCAGAGGATTTACAGGAAAGAATAAGATCATTAAATTTGCAGGATGCTATCATGGACACAGTGATGCCATGCTGGTAAGTGCAGGCTCCGGTGTGATGACAAGCGGTGTTCCGGACAGTGCCGGTGTTCCTAAGGGATGCACAGAGGATACCATGACTGCTGTTTATAATGATCTGGACAGTGTACGTGCACTGATGGAGCAGGCTGACGGACAGACTGCTGCTGTTATCGTGGAAGCTGTAGGCGCAAATATGGGTGTGGTTCCTCCGAAAAAGGGGTTCCTGGAAGGGCTGAGAAAGCTCTGCGATGAGTACGGTGCTCTTTTGATCTTTGACGAGGTTATTACTGGTTTCCGTCTGGCTTTTGGCGGTGCTGCAGAATATTTTGGTGTGACCCCTGATCTGGTTACCTATGGTAAGATCATCGGCGCAGGTATGCCGGTTGGTGCATATGGTGGACGCAGAGAAATCATGGAACTGGTTTCTCCTGTTGGAAAGGTTTATCAGGCCGGTACCTTAAGCGGAAATCCTATTGCAATGGCAGCAGGACTGACACAGTTAAAATACCTCTATGAGCACCAGGAAATCTATAAAGATCTGGAGGAAAAAGGAAAACGTCTCTATGGCGGTATGGAGAAAATCTTGGCAGAGAAAAATCTGCCTTACCATATCAATCACGTATCCTCCCTGGGAAGCCTGTTCTTTACAGAGCAGGAGGTTGTGGATTATACATCAGCCAAATCTTCAGATACAAAAGCTTTCTCTGAATATTTCAAGGGAATGCTTGCGCAGGGAATCCATATGGCTCCGTCACAGTTTGAGGCAATGTTTTTATCTGTTGCCCATACAGATGAGATCATAGACCAGACATTGGAGGCTGTCAGAAATTATTTTACCAAATAAACAGCAGAGCGCTTATCCGGTATAGAACTTAGCCAAAATTCATTCCAGATTGCCTGCGGCAATAGAATTTTGGCTTGTATGTGAACAGTAACGACAGTAACCCATGAACTGGAAAAAATACATAAAACTGAGTTCCGTAATCTTGTTCTGATTAGGAAAATGTGCTATAATCACCTTATCGTATGACATCGTCCGGCAATATCGGGACGAAAATATTATTGCTCGCTGACAGCAGACGGGAACAGAGTGAGCGATGATAAATAAACTTCAGGACAGCAGGAGGAAAAAAGCATTATGAGTGAAAAGAAATATGTAGCTTATGTGGGCTCTTATACACATGGCTCTTCCAGACAGGGAATCCATGTTTATGATGTTGATGTTGAGAATGGCACTCTTACAGAACGCAGCAGTGTTGAAGTAAGTAATGCATCCCATATGGCTGTTTCAAAGAATGGCAAGTATCTTTATTCTATCGAGGATGAGGGTGTTGCAGTATTTAAACGTGATAAAAACGGTGATCTGTCACGTATCAACAGTGTAAATATTGATGGAATGAGAGGCTGTTTCCTTTCTACAGATGTTGACGGTAAGTATCTTTATGTTGCCGGATATCATGACGGTAAGGTGACTGTTGTACATACTCATAAGGACGGCAGACTTGGAAGCCTGATGGATGGCGTATTCCATACAGGACTCGGAAGTGTTGCAGAGCGTAACTTCCGTCCCCATGTGAACTGTGTTCGTCCGACTCCGGATAATAAATATCTCTGTGCAGTAGATAACGGAATTGATCAGGTGAAGATTTACCGTGTCAACAAATTGCGCAATAAGCTGGAACTGGTAGACATCCTGAGATGTCCGAGAGAGAGCGGCCCGCGTATCATTCGTTTTAGCGATGATGGTAAGTTTGCTTATATTCTCTTTGAACTCAGTAATGAGATCAGGGCTTACAAATATGATGGAAGCGGTAAGGTTCCGGCGTTTGAACTGATCCAGACAATTGAGACAAGTGCGAAGAAGGATGTTCATGATACACATAATGCAGCGTCCGGTCTTTCTCTTGCAAATGATGGCAAGCATCTTTTCTGTACAACGGCAGGTGAGGATACAGTTTCCATGTTTGAGCGTGATGAGGAGACTGGTATGCTGACAAGGAAGTTTACACTTCCCATCAGTGGTGAATATCCGAAAGATCTGGTGCTTTTACCGGATGATAAGCATCTGGTGCTGGCTAATCATGCAAGTAATACACTGACTACTTTTACAGTGGATTATGAGAAGAATATTATTGTGATGAACGGCAAGCCGATTAAGATTACAGAGCCAAACTGTATCAGAATCTGGCCGGTGCCGGAAGAATAACAGATTCGTTACATAGAATCAGCAATATAGGCAGATAATAAAATACCTTCATTTGAAACTGAGATCAGCTCAGAATTCAAGTGAAGGTATTTTTGCGTGGATTAATTGGAATTATTTCCGATAAAAATCCCGAACCTTATCCATCTGGGAACTCATATTGACAAAGAGCGCATCCGCCAGTGTGATTGCTGCCATAGATTCTACCACAACCACTGCTCTTGGGACAATGACCGGATCATGTCGGCCATAGATTTCCAGAGAAAGAGGTTCTTTATCTTTGGTTACGGTCTGCTGCGGCTGGCTGATGGATGGGGTTGGCTTGATATGGGCACGAAGTATGATTTCACTGCCGTCACTGATTCCTCCCATGATTCCGCCTGCGTGGTTGGAGGTTTTGATGATTTCACCGTCTTTGACTGTGAATCCATCATTGTCAGTGGAACCGTTTGAGGAAGTCACTGCAATGCCGTCACCGATTTCAACAGCCTTGACTGCACCGATGGACATCAGGGCGTGGGCAAGAAGAGCACTGAGCTTGTCAAAGACTGGCTCGCCAAGTCCGGCAGGTGTTCCGGTAATACGACATTCGATCACGCCGCCTGCACTGTCCTGATTCTTCATACATTCTTCCAGATATTCACCGGCCTTCACTGCTGCCTGTGCGTCCGGCATATAAAATGCATTCTGATGGATTTCTTCTTTATTAAAAGAAGCAATTTCAACAGGTCCGATAGATCTGGTATAAGTGCAGATTGAAATGCCAAGTTCTTCTAATATTTTAGAAGCAATGGCACCTGCTGCAACTCTTCCGATGGTTTCCCGCCCTGAAGAACGTCCACCGCCTCTGTAGTCGCGGAATCCGTATTTTTGGTCAAAAGTATAGTCTGCATGTCCGGGACGATAGGAGTATGCGATATTTCCGTAGTCTCTGGAGCGCTGATCTGTATTTCTTACCATCAGAGAAATTGGAGTTCCGGTGGTTTTGCTCTCAAAGACACCTGAGAGGATTTCTACCAGATCTCCCTCTTTACGGGCGGTGGTGTATCTGTTCTGTCCGGGTTTTCTTCTGTCGAGGAATTTCTGAATGTCCTCTTCACAGAGAGGAAGGCCTGCCGGGCATCCGTCTATCACAGCTCCGAGAGCTTTTCCGTGGGATTCCCCCCAGGTGGTTACCTTAAATTTATTTCCAAATGATGACTGGCTCATATGATTTGTATCCTTTCCTGTTATTGTATTAGAGCGTGTCTGGAAAATCATTCCCGCAATCTGCACGCCCCACTTTGCGGGATATTTCACCTGAATTCAGTTGCCATAGTTAGAGCGTGTTTGGAAAATCATTCCCACAATCTGTACGCCCCACTTTACGGGACTTTTATAAATAAATACTACTTTATTATAGCGAAGTGTAAAAGTTTTGTAAACCGAAAGCATTGGAATTGACAAAAATTCATGTTCAAATTATAATGATGTTTGAGTCTTTGTGAAAATAAAGAGTAAACGTAACTGTTCAGTAATCTCTTGCAGAAGCTCTGAATAGTTGCAGATTTATTGTTACTGAGAACAGAGTAAACAGTAACAATCTATTGAGGGGAAATCGAGAAAAAGAAGGGAAGTGTGGATCGTGGTAAGGATTTTTAAGACAATCGATGGCGCTATCCATGAAATACAGGAACCACAGGAGGGCTGTTGGATTGCACTGACGAATCCTACGGCAACAGAAATTTTTGAAATTTCCGAGCAGTTTGGGATAGAGGTGGACGATTTGCGCGCACCTTTGGATGAGGAAGAGCGTTCCCGTATAGAAGTGGAGGACAATTATACCCTTATCCTTGCAGATGTACCTGCGATTGAAGAACGTAACGAGAAGGACTGGTATGTGACCATTCCTCTTGGTATTATCGTGACTCAGAAGATGATCTTTACTGTATGTCTGGAAGACACACAGGTTCTGACAAGATTTATGGAAGGCAGGGTAAGAAACTTTTTTACCTATATGAAAACCAGATTTATTCTGCAGATTTTGTACCGTAATGCCAGCATGTATCTGAGATATCTGCGTATTATAGATAAGAAGAGCGAGCAGATTGAGGAGAAACTTCATCTGTCTACAAGAAATCAGGAATTGATGGAACTTCTGGAACTGGAGAAATCACTGGTATACTTTACCACATCTCTGCGTTCCAATGAGATGGTTCTGGAGAAACTTCTGAAGGTGGAGAGTATCAAGAAATATCCGGAGGATACAGAGCTTCTGGAGGATGTTATCATTGAGAACAAGCAGGCTATCGAGATGGCTAATATTTACAGCGGTATCCTCAGCAGTATGATGGGAACTTTTGCGTCAGTTATTTCCAATAACCTGAACATTGTCATGAAGGTTCTGGCTGTTATTACCATTGTTATGAGTATTCCGACTATTGTTTTCAGTGCGTATGGTATGAACCTGAGTGCTGCAGGAATGCCGTTTTCCAGGACACCATGGGGATTTCTTATCGTTATCATCCTTTCTGTAGTGGCAAGTATCATTGCAGCGATATTTCTTTCCAGGAAGAAGTTTTTCTGATTTTGTGTCTGAACTGAGAGGCAGTTATTCGGTGCATAATTACGCAGAGAAAGCAGATTGTGGATATCTGCTGTAACGAAAGAACGAATAGCATTTTGTAAGAAAAGGAGATCTATGAAATTTATTGACAAACTGGAACGAAAATTTGGAAATCGCGGGATTGAGAATCTTACGATCTATATTATTGTAAGCTATGTACTGGGATATGCACTGATGTATATTAATCCAGGGGCTCTTTCCATGTTGAGTTTGAATGTCTCTAAAATCCTGCATGGTCAGATATGGAGACTTGTTACATGGATTATTTATCCGCCGAGTACGTCATCTGCTTTATGGTTTGTGATTGCGATATTGTTCTTTTATTATCCGATCAGTGCATCGCTGGAACGTACATGGGGATCATTCAGATTTACTGTATATATTTTATCTGGAATGATTTTTACAGTAATTTCTGCGTTTATTTTGTATTTTATCACAGGTGGAGTGTTAGATGCTTATCTGAATGGATCACAGTTTTCAACGTATTATATCAGTTTATCTATTTTTCTGGCATATGCGCTGACATATCCGGATATGAAGGTTTTACTGTACTTTGTAATCCCGATCAAGATGAAGTGGATGGCGATTGTATATGCTGCTCTTGTGGTATATGATATTGCCAGATATTTTATAGGAGGAGCATGGTTTATGGCACTGCCAATCATCGCATCCTTACTGAACTTTATCATTTTCTTCCTTGGTACAAGAAATCTTAACCGATACAATCCGAAGGAAATCCATCGCAGAAACCAGTTTAAGAGAGCAATGGGAGAAAGTAAGACCGTTCCCTTCCCGGGTGGTAGCAAGTCAGGGGAAGTGACGAAGCACAAATGTGCAGTCTGTGGTCGTACAGAGAAAGATGATCCGAATCTGGAATTCCGTTTCTGTTCTAAATGTAACGGAAACTACGAGTACTGTCAGGATCATTTATATACACATATACACAAGAAGTAAGAGGAGAAAAGATTATTATGAAAAAAGTACCATTTGTCACCCTGGATAAACTTCAGGAAATCACCGCACAGTTTCCTACACCTTTCCACCTTTATGATGAAAAAGGTATCCGCGAGAATGCAAAGGCAGTGAAAGAAGCATTTGCATGGAATAAGGGCTTCAAAGAATTCTTTGCTGTGAAGGCAACTCCAAATCCATTTCTGATCCAGATCCTTCAGGAGTATGGCTGTGGCTGTGACTGTTCTTCCATGACAGAGCTGATGATGTCCAAAGCAATCGGATGCAAAGAGGGAGATATCATGTTTTCTTCCAACGATACACCGGAAGAAGAATTTAAATATGCAAATGAAATCGGCGGAATTATCAATCTTGATGATATTACACATATTGAGAGTGTAGAAAGAGCAGTAGGATATATTCCAAAGGTGATCAGTTGCCGTTATAATCCGGGCGGAGTGTTTAAAATTAGCAATGATATTATGGACAACCCCGGAGATGCCAAATATGGTATGACAACAGAGCAGATTTTTGAAGCATTCAAGATCCTGAAGGAAAAAGGTGCTGAGGAATTCGGTATCCATGCATTCCTTGCAAGCAATACTGTGACAAATGAGTATTATCCGATGCTGGCGAAAGAGATGTTTGAAATGGCAGTGAAACTTCAGAAGGAGACAGGCGCTCATGTGAAGTTTATCAACCTTTCCGGTGGTGTTGGAATCGCTTACAAACCAGATCAGACTCCGAATGATATCAGAGAAATCGGTGAGGGTGTCCGCAAAGTATACGAAGAAGTACTTGTTCCGGCAGGAATGGGTGATGTTGCAATTTATACAGAAATGGGACGTTTCATGATGGGACCGTATGGCTGCCTGGTAACTAAGGCAATTCATGAGAAGCATACTCATAAAGAATATATTGGTGTGGATGCGTGTGCTGTAAACCTGATGCGTCCGGCAATGTATGGTGCATACCATCATATCACTGTTATGGGAAAAGAAGACCAGCCATGTGATCATATGTATGATGTGACAGGTTCTCTCTGCGAAAACAATGATAAGTTTGCAATTGACCGCTATCTTCCGAAGGTTGATATGGGCGATCTTCTTGTGATTCATGATACAGGAGCTCATGGTTTTGCCATGGGATATAACTACAATGGTAAACTGAAATCTTCTGAGATCCTTCTCCATGAAGATGGAAGCTTCGAGATGATCCGCCGTGCCGAGACACCGAAGGATTATTTTGCAACATTTGACTGCTTCCCGATTTATGAGAAATTACTGGAAGATATGGAATAATGCTGTGATTATTCTGTAATTTACTGTCCTGTGGTATTGCCGGGGCAGATATGACATAAAAACACACAAAAAGAAAGGTACTGATCTGTGCATGATGCTGGAAGGTTAGTGCCTTTCGTTTTGCATGGAGAAACAGTGATTTCAGAAGAATGTACTGTAAAAATTTTGTCTGTTCGGAGGTAGACGTATGATTAAATATGAATATGAAACAGGAATGTGTAAACAGCTGCATTACAATGGTCTGTGGAGTGTACAATATGAGGGTGTTCCCGGACATTTTAAAAAAGTAAAGATGGTCTGTCCCTGCATCAGAGACGAATGTGATCAGGATTGTGAAGTGTTTAAGAACATACCGGAAATAAAAGCAGCAGATCAGGAATGGCATATGAGAGATGAGAGATAGAATAATGGGAGATAAGAAAAAAGAATACAGAGACAAAAGAACAGGCATGCAGACTGTAAGGTCTGCCATATTTGCTATTGTGCTTATAATTACAGGTTTTACCAGTATAATATCTGTGGCAGATAATACTTATGCAGCAGACGAATATCGAGTGCATAAATCTGAGGTGGTTGTAAAGACCGGTGCCACTTATACAGTAAAGATCCTGAATCATGATACAAAAGTGAGTCCAAAGAAGTTTAAATGGACCAGCAGTAACTCAAAATGTGTAAAGGTTATAAATGGCAGGATATATGGTTTAAAGCCCGGACAGGCAACGATCACAGCACAGATGAGTGGACTGAAAGTAAACTGCGAGGTTTTTGTCTGTAATAAAACGGAAACAGTTCTTTTTAAGAAATACAAAAAACAGGTGAAAGTAACGGCAGGGAAGACAATTATTCTGGAGCCGCAGAAGTATGGAAAAAGGCTGACTTATACTTCTTCTGATAAAACGGTGGCAACTGTATCAAAGAAAGGAAAAGTTACTGCAAAAAAGGCGGGAAATGTCAAAATCACCAGTGTTTCTTATGGTACTGACAGATATGTATCAGAGATAGAAGTGATCGTCCTGCCGGCAGCGTCAGAAACTCCGGAAATTACGCCTACACTGACGCCGGATGAACCAGCACCATCTGTGACCCCGGAGCCGACGGTAACGGTCACGCCAACTCCGAAAATCACACCTGCACCGGAAGATGAGGAAAAGTTCCGGAAACCCCTGGATGGAGTTACTCATTATATTTTGCACAGAGGTGAACAGACAGAAGCACCTGAGAATTCCGTGCCTGCCTTTGAAATGGCAGGACGCAATGGGGCGGAGTTTGTGGAGACAGATGTGAGAGAGACTGCAGATGGAGTTCTGGTTGTCTCTCATGATGATTCTTTGCTGCGGATGTGCGGGGAGGACAGGCTTATTTCAGAGATGACTTATGAGGAGATAAAGCAGTATCCGATTATAAATGGAAGAAATGCTTCACAGTATCCGGATAATCTTATTCCTACACTGGAACAGTATATTGCATGCTGCAATAAGTACTCTGTGACGCCGGTGATTGAAATAAAGTCAATCCGTACGGAAGAAGCCATGAATTTGTTTATGCAGCTTCTGACTGAATCACAGAAAGAGCCGGTAATCATCTGTTTCCGCATAGAAACACTTGGTAAACTTCGTGAGATGGGATTTACAGGGAAATTGCAGTGGATTCGTACAGTGCGCATGAATGCTTCTATGATACAGCAGTGTAAGAAATATGATCTGGACATAAGTGCAGAGTATAAAAATATCAGTATGAATGATATCAACAATGCCCATCAGAATGGAATCCGCATATCCGTATGGCTTTGCCGGAATGAGGATATGGTAGACATTTTCAGGAAAATGGGTGCGGATTATATCACGTATGAGAAGTGGAATACAGATGAAGTAAAAATGCGTTACTATTCACATAGCACTATCCCGCGAGGTGTTTTGGCATGAATATGCCAAAATCCCGAGACATACAAGCCAAAATTCTATTGCCGTAGGCAATCTGGAATGAATTTTGTCTAAGTTACTGAGAACGGAGTGAACAGTAACAAAAATACGACAGGATTAGCAGAAAATCAAGGTAGACATTTAGCAGAAAAATAAGTAAAATACAAGATGTAGATATAAATTGTAAGCAGAACAGTAACCGTTCACTATTGCTATAAGAAAGGACTGAACAGTTGTATATATTTTATATACTGCTGAAAAAGAGGAGGAGAGAGTAATGAAAAAAATAGCAGCTATGGTGCTGGCAGGTGTTCTGGCAGCAGTTCCGGTCAGTACGACCGGTGCAGCGGAATTTCAGGATGGAGCAGATACACAGAATTTCATCTGGGCAGCCGGAGAGGAAACTTCAACAGACACAGATGAAAGCAAAGGGGTAAGTGCAAATGACAGTGTCGTTGAAGGACTTGACAAACCTATGGTTTTCTATCCCAACACTTACTATAAATTTAATGTGACCGGTGCCGGAACGCAGAATACGAATCCTGTTGAGGGAGATGTCAGATGGACACCATTATACTGGAGTCTTTCTCTCAAGCCGCAGGAAAGCGATATTCACAGGAAATGGGAAATCGGTTCTGCAAAGGGTATTTATACAAAGGTGGAACGTGCATACAATATATATATCTTTTTCCAGAGAGAAGAATATACAGGAGGTATATGGGAGAAAAACGATATTGTACAACCTGTGAGATATCAGTTCAATGCAGCTCCGTTAACTGAACAGGGTGGAAGCTATAAGTACCTGATAGGTGGAATTGGCTATAAGATTTTAAATGAAAGAGAAGTAAGCGTTACAGGTCTTGCTGCGGAATATAATGTGATACAGATTCCGGCTACAGTTGTAATCAATGATAAAGTTTATAAAGTAACTACAATTGACAAGAATGCTTTCAGCGGGAACAAAGAAATTACAGATGTTATTTTTGGAAATAATGTAACAACGATTGGAAAATATGCGTTCAGCCAGTGCCCGAATCTGCGGAACATAAGATTTGGCAGCAGAGTAAAAAGAATTGGCAGCAACGCATTTGCACAGTGTACAAAACTGCGAAATTTTATACTTCCTGCCAGTGTCAGACATATAGATGCCAGAGCTTTTTACCAGTGCCCGGCGGTCAAAGTGATCAGGATCAACAGTACAGCACTGAACTATGTTGGAAAAAAAGCTTTTGCGGTCAACAAAACCGTAACTATCAGACTTCCTGAGAAGCTGTTTGCCAGATATCAGAAACTGATCAAGGCAAGCAGTGTGTATTCTAAAACGAGGTTTGTGAAATATTAAAAAAAACTCAAAAATGCCCTTGCCATTTCGACAAAAACGTGATATGATAATACTCGTTTCAATGCCGGCATGTCGGAATGGCAGACGAGGCAGACTCAAAATCTGTTGTGGGCAACCACGTGTGGGTTCAAGTCCCACTGCCGGCATTAAAAAGTAAGCGAAGCCTTTGTTTGTGAAGGTTTTCGCTTTTTTTTATTTGCCGTATTGAACAGTTCAGATAATTCTAAAATCTTTATGAAATTTATCTCGCTTTTCTTGAAAAAGAGATGAATAAGTGATATGGTACATCATAACAAAACGAAATGGAGGAAAAGCCAATGAACCTTGATAATAAAAAGCCTGGCAGAAAACCGCTTTATGTATATTATATCATTGCGGCAGTTATTATCATTCTTCTGAATGTGCTGTTACTTCCTGCAATTGAGGGACGAAAGGTACAGACGACTGATTACAGTACTTTCCTGACAGGAGTAGAGAAGGATTACGTTAAGACAGTAGAAATTCAGGATGATTATATTTATTATGTAGCAGAGAGTGACGGACAGGAGGGTTATTTCAGAACTGTCAAGATGAATGATCCTGACCTTGTAGACCGTTTGCATGATGCAAATGTCAAGTTCGGTGCAGCAGCACCACAGCAGACATCTATATGGATTAGTCTGATCGCAGGATATGTACTGCCGATTGCCATCTTTATCCTTCTTGGAAGGTGGCTCAGCAAGAAGATGATGAGTTCCATGGGCGGAGGTCCCGGTGGGGCAATGTCATTTGGAAAGAGTAATGCGAAAGTATATGTGAAATCATCTACGGGAATCAAATTCTCAGATGTAGCGGGAGAGGACGAAGCCAAGGATCTTCTGACAGAAATCGTAGATTATCTTCATAACCCGCAGAAATACAGAGAAATCGGTGCATCTATGCCGAAAGGAGCCCTTCTTGTAGGCCCTCCTGGTACAGGTAAAACACTTCTTGCAAAAGCGGTAGCCGGTGAAGCGGAAGTTCCGTTCTTCTCCATTTCCGGTTCTGAATTCGTGGAAATGTTTGTTGGTATGGGCGCTGCCAAGGTACGTGATCTTTTCAAACAGGCGAATGAGAAAGCTCCATGTATTGTATTTATTGATGAGATCGACACAATTGGCAAGAAACGTGATGGTGCCGGATTTACAGGCGGCAATGATGAGCGCGAGCAGACTCTGAACCAGCTGCTTACAGAGATGGATGGTTTTGACGGCTCCAAAGGTGTTGTGATCCTTGCGGCAACCAACAGACCGGATTCCCTTGATCCCGCACTTCTTCGTCCCGGACGTTTTGACAGACGTATTCCTGTTGAACTTCCGGATTTAAAAGGACGTGAGGAAATCCTTAAAGTCCATGCAAAGAAGATTAAGATCGCAGATTCCGTACGTTTTGATGAGATTGCGAAAGCTGCAGCCGGAGCTTCCGGTGCAGAACTTGCAAATATTGTCAATGAAGCAGCACTTCGTGCAGTACGTGACGGCAGAAAATTTGCCACCCAGGCAGATTTTGAGGAGAGTATCGAGGTAGTTATCGCAGGATATCAGAAGAAGAACAGAGTTCTTTCCAATAAAGAAAAACTGATAGTTGCTTATCATGAAATCGGACATGCGCTGGTTGCAGCAAAGCAGACCGAATCTGCACCGGTCCACAAGATCACTATTATTCCGCGTACATCAGGAGCACTCGGATATACCATGCAGGTGGATGACGGAGATCATTATCTGATGACAAAGGAAGAACTTGCAAATAAGATAGCGACCTTTACAGGCGGTCGTGCCGCTGAGGAACTGATCTTCCACTCTATTACAACCGGAGCATCCAATGATATCGAACAGGCGACTAAGCTTGCAAGAGCAATGATCTCCAGATATGGTATGAGTGAAGACTTCGATATGGTTGCCATGGAGAATGTGACAAATCAGTATCTGGGCGGAGACTCCAGTTTAAGCTGTTCTTTTGAGACACAGACTCTTCTGGATAAGAAGGTTGTGGAGCTTGTCAGGATGGAACATCAGAAAGCACTGAAAATCCTTCAGGACAATATCGGAAAGCTCCATGAACTTGCAAAATATCTGTATGAGCATGAGACAATTACAGGTGAGGAATTTATGAAGATCCTGAATGCACCTGTACAGGTTCCCACTGTAGTGGCAGAATCTGAAAGTAATACAAAGTCTGAGAACAATGCAGAATCCGAAAACAGTACAGATGCAGATACATCTTCCGGGAAAGTAAATCTGCAGAAGTGATATTTTCTCGAGATATACAAGCCAAAAGTCCATTGCCGCAGGTAATCCGGAAATTTGGTTATGTCACTGAAAACTGAGTGAACAGCAATGAAAGCAGCAGAGGCGATTTGAGCTTCTGCTGCTTTTCCTTGCCAATTAACTCCGGTTCGGTTATAATTCGTAATAGTGAACGCAGCATCCTGGATGTTTTTTGGAAGAAAGAAGGGAATGAAGATGGATTGCCGAACTGCAGAAGGAATGGTGAGTAGTTATATTAAACATGATCTTCCACTAAATGAACTGGAAGAGTTTCTCGATCATGTACAGAATTGTTCTTCCTGTTATGATGAACTGGAAACATATTTTATTGTACATGAGGTAACACAGCAGCTTGATGATGACAGCAGCGATTCGGTTCTGGATTTCAAAAAACTGCTGGAACAGGATATCCGGAAATCCAGAAGATATATCCGCAAGAAGAAAGCCAGTTGGCTGATGTTTGGAGTAAGTATATGCCTTCTGATCGCTACGATTGCGGCAATATTGATTTTTGTAATGATGGAGACAAATTACATTCTATAAAGACACTGGAGGATTTTATGAGCGAAAAAATATTACTGATTGACGGACACAGTATTCTGAACAGAGCTTTTTATGGTCTGCCGGATCTTACAAATTCAGAAGGAAAACACACAGGGGCAGTATATGGTTTCCTGAATATCCTTTTTCGGACGATCGAGGAAGAGAAGCCTCAGTATCTGACAGTGGCATTTGACCTGAAGGCACCGACTTTCCGCCATAAGATGTTTGAAGCATACAAGGGAACACGTAAACCCATGCCAGAAGAACTGAGAGAGCAGGTACCGCTGATCAAAGAAATGCTTACTGCAATGGGTGTGAATGTTGTGACAAAAGAAGGCTACGAAGCGGATGATATTCTGGGAACTCTGGCCAGGAAAAGTGAAGCGGCAGGAATGGATGCGACAATCCTTTCCGGTGACAGAGATCTGCTTCAGCTTGCGACAGATAAGGTTATGATCCGTCTGCCAAAGACTGTAAGGGGCAAGACCACCATAGAGGATTATCATGCACAGCAGGTGATCGAGAAATATCAGGTGACACCTCCCCAGATCATTGAGTTAAAGGCACTGATGGGTGACAGTGCTGACAATATTCCGGGAATACCGGGAGTAGGTGAGAAAACTGCCACAAAGATTATTGTGGAGTATGGAAGTATTGAGAATGCTCATGAACATCTGGAAGAGCTGAAGCCAAACAGAGCCAGGGAATCAATGAGAGAACATTATGATATGGCACAGATGAGTAAGGCGCTGGCTACGATCTGTACGGATAGTCCCATAGAGTTTTCGTATGAAAAGGCAAAACTGGGAAATCTTTATACAAAAGAAGCTTTCCTTCTCTGCAGACAGCTGGAATTTAAGAATCTGCTTAACCGTTTTGACTCTGCGGCAGTACAGGAAGATACACTGGAACAGGAGTTTTTCACATGTGCAGACCTGGCAGGATGCGAAGCACTGTTTGCGAAAGCGGAAGCAGGAAAGACAACGGGTGTTTCTCTGGTTACAGAGAATGGCAGGGTATTTGGCGCAGGACTTGCGCTGAATGAAGAGGAAATTTATTATATTCCTGTAGAAGGAATGATCACAGAAGGTTATCTCTGCGGAAAATTGGAAGGGCTCCTTCATAAAGTATCTGAATCCAATGCAGAGAATATTATGAAATCTAATACAGATGATGTGAAGAGGAATTCGGAAAATGAGATATCTGATGTCAATACAGACGGTACTCTGAAATATGATAAAAAATGTACTGTATGTGCATTGGATGTAAAGGCATTACTCAAGCATATACAATTTGATGATCCGATGGCTGTATTTGATGCAGGTGTGGCTGCATACCTGTTGAACCCGCTGAAATCCTCCTATACCTATGATGATATGGCAAAGGAATATCTGAATGGGCGAATTTTACCTGCAAGAGAGGAACTTCTTGGAAAGAAAACAGTGGAAAAAGCATGGGAGGAGAGTGCAGAGGGACTTACAGCCTGGGCCTGCTACATGGCCTATACAGCACTTGCCTGCCGGAAACCCATGTGTGAAGCACTGCGTGATACAGGTATGTGGAATGTATATACACAGATTGAGCTTCCACTGATCTTTACTCTTGATTCCATGGAAAAATGGGGAATCAGCGTGAAGAGTGAAGAACTGAAAAGCTACGGTGAGAAACTAAGCGTACGTATTGGAGAACTGGAGAAGCAGATCTGGCAGCAGGCAGGGGAAGAGTTTAATATCAATTCTCCGAAACAGATGGGAGTGATCCTGTTTGAAAAGCTTGGCCTTAAGGGTGGAAAGAAAACAAAGACAGGTTATTCCACAGCGGCAGATATTCTGGAAAAGCTTGCACCGGAGTATCCCATTGTAAAGGATATTCTGGAGTACCGTCAGCTTGCGAAACTGAAATCTACTTATGCAGACGGGCTTGTTGGTGAGATCGCAGAGGACGGCAGGATTCATTCTACTTTTAACCAGACAATTACAGCAACAGGAAGGATCAGCAGCACAGAGCCGAATCTTCAGAATATCCCTGTAAGAATGGAGCTTGGAAGACTGATCCGTAAGGTATTTGTTCCGGAAGAGGGATATGTATTTCTGGATGCGGACTATTCCCAGATCGAGCTTCGCGTTTTGGCGCATATGTCAGGGGATGAGAAACTGATCCAGGCATATAAAGAAGCCCAGGATATCCACAGACATACAGCATCAGAGGTATTCCATGTGCCCTTTAATGAGGTGACAGATCTGCAGAGGAGAAATGCCAAGGCAGTAAATTTTGGAATTGTTTATGGGATCAGTTCCTTTGGGCTCAGCCAGGATTTAAGTATCACACGAAAAGAAGCAGCAGAATATATTGAAAGATATTTTGAAACTTATCCAAAGATCAAAGGATTTCTTGACGGACTGGTGGAAGAGGGAAAAGAAAAAGGATATGTGACTACCATGTTTGGCAGACGCAGGCCGATCCCGGAACTGAAATCCGGTAATTTTATGCAGAGATCTTTCGGGGAGCGAGTAGCCATGAACTCTCCAATACAGGGAACTGCGGCGGATATCATTAAAATTGCAATGAACCGTGTGTACAGACGATTAAAGGATGAGAATCTTAAATCCCGTCTTGTACTTCAGGTACACGATGAACTTCTGATAGAGACCTGTAAAGAGGAAATCCCGCAGGTTTCTGCTATTCTTGAAGAAGAGATGAAAGGTGCCGCAAAGCTTTCCGTAGAACTGGAAGTCGATATGCATCAGGGTAATAACTGGTATGAGGCGAAGTGATGATGATAACAATAGGAATTACCGGCGGAGTGGGTGCCGGAAAAAGTACAGTGCTTGATTTTCTTGAAGAAAAGTATCAGGCATATGTGATGAAAGCAGATGAGATCGGGCATCTGGTGATGGAGCCGGGGCAGTCCTGTTATGAACCGGTGATTGCACTATTTGGAAGACAAATCATAAAAAATGATAAAACTATTGACCGCAGACAGGTTTCGGATGTAGTATTTTCACATCCAGAGCTTCTGGAGAAATTAAACCAGATTATCCATCCGGCTGTGAAACAGTACATCAGAGAGCAGTTAGCTGTAAAGAAACAGCAGGGACAGAAGATATGTGTGGTGGAAGCTGCACTCCTTCTGGAAGATCATTATCAGGAGTTTTGCGATACGATATGGTATATTCATACGGATGAAGAGATCCGTATCAGGAGACTGATGGAGAACCGCGGTTATACAAGAGAGAAATCAGTCAGTATCATTGCCAGTCAGGCACCGGAGACTTTTTTTCGGGAAAATGCAGACTATGTTGTGGTAAATAACGGAGATTTTGCACAGACCAGACGGCAGATTGAGGAAGGAATCAGAAAATATGAGACTTTGTAGCATTGCCAGCGGAAGCAGCGGAAACTGTATTTATGTGGGCTCAGATAATACCCATCTTCTGGTGGATGTAGGCATCAGCGGAAAAAGAGTAGAACAGGGATTGAATTCTCTGGAATTGACAGGAAAAGATATTGATGGTATCTTGATTACACATGAACATTCGGATCATATCAAAGGTCTGGGCGTGATCGCAAGGAAACATCAGATACCGGTTTATGCGACAGAAGGAACTGTGGAAGCTTTATCTCACATGAATCTTGGAAAAATGCCGGAAGGGATTTTTCGTGAGATACACGAAGATGAGCCTTTTGAGATTAATGATCTGACAGTGAATCCTTTTACGATCCCTCATGATGCTGCACAGCCCGTAGGATACCGGGTAGAGTGTGGAGAGCATTCTGTGGGGATTGCTACAGACCTTGGAAAATATAATGAGTACATAGTCGGTAATCTGCAGAATCTGGATGCGCTTCTTCTGGAAGCAAATCATGACATCCGTATGCTGCAGGTTGGAAAATATCCCTATTATCTGAAACAGAGAATCCTTGGAGACAGGGGACATCTTTCCAATGAGAATGCAGGCAGGCTTTTATGCAGGCTGCTGCATGACAATATGAAAGGGATTTTCCTTGGACATCTGAGCAGGGAAAATAATTATGAGGAACTGGCATATGAAACCGTCTGTTCAGAAGTAACCTTAGGTGACAACCCTTATAAGTCGCGTGATTTCAGAATTCAGGTGGCACAGAGGGATTGCATATCAGAAGTAATTACAGTGTAGAAAGGACAAAGAACTTATGAAAAAGACAATCATCACAGTAGTAGGAAACGATACCGTAGGAATTATTGCAAAGGTTTGTACTTATCTTGCAGACAATAATGTAAACATTCTTGATATCTCCCAGACCATCGTACAGGGATATTTCAACATGATGATGGTAACAGATGCCAGCAAATGTGAGAAAGACAACGGAGTTCTTGCCAAAGAACTGGAAGCCCTTGGAGATAAGATCGGTGTAGTGATCCGCTGCCAGCATGAAGATATCTTCAATGTAATGCACAGAATCTGAGAAAATCTAAGCAGGTAAGCCACTGAGGGACTTTCCTGTATCAGATTGCCTGAAAAATGCTGAGAGAACATACAAGGGAGAAAAACAAAATGATCAATATTTTTGAAGTAAATGAAACGAATAAAATGATCGAGCAGGAGAATCTGGATGTGCGTACCATTACTATGGGTATCAGCCTTCTGGACTGTATTGACAGTGATCTTGCTGTTTTAAATGAGAAAATCTATAAAAAGATCACAACCTGTGCAAAGGATCTGGTATCTACAGGTGAGGCTATTTCCGGTGAATATGGAATTCCGATCGTAAATAAAAGAATTTCCGTAACTCCGATCGCATTGATTGGCGGAGCTGCATGTAAGACAAAGGAAGATTTTGTAACTATTGCAGAAACTCTGGATAAGGCTGCCAAGGTGGTAGGCGTAAACTTTATCGGCGGTTATTCTGCACTGGTAAGCAAGGGAATGACTCCTGCTGAGAGACTTCTGATCGAATCTATCCCACAGGCTATGGCGAAGACAGAGCGTGTCTGCAGTTCTGTAAATGTTGGATCTACACGTACAGGTATCAATATGGATGCGGTTAAGCTGATGGGTGAGATCGTTCTGGAAACAGCGAAAGCTACCAAAGATCAGGATTCCCTGGGATGTGCGAAGCTGGTTGTATTCTGTAATGCACCGGATGATAACCCGTTTATGGCAGGCGCTTTCCATGGTGTGACAGAAGCAGACACTATCATTAACGTTGGTGTCAGCGGACCTGGCGTTGTTAAGACTGCGCTGGAACAGGTAAGAGGTAAGGATTTTGAAACTCTTTGTGAGATGATCAAGCGTACTGCCTTCAAGGTAACACGTGTTGGTCAGCTGGTAGCACAGGAGGCTTCCAGACGCCTTGGTGTTAAGTTTGGTATCGTGGATCTGTCTCTGGCTCCTACTCCTGCAATTGGTGACAGTGTTGCTGAGATCCTTGAGGAGATTGGTCTGGAGCATGCAGGTGCACCGGGCACAACAGCAGCGCTTGCTCTGTTAAATGACCAGGTTAAGAAGGGTGGAGTTATGGCTTCTACAGCAGTTGGTGGTTTGAGTGGTGCATTTATTCCGGTCAGCGAGGATCAGGGTATGATCGATGCGGTGAATGCAGGGGCACTGACTCTTGAGAAGTTGGAAGCTATGACTTGTGTATGTTCTGTAGGTCTTGATATGATTGCAATTCCCGGAGATACGAAGGCTTCTACGATTGCGGGTATTATTGCGGATGAGTCTGCAATTGGTATGGTGAACCAGAAGACTACGGCGGTTCGTCTGATCCCGGTAATTGGTAAGGGGGTTGGCGAAGTGGTTGAGTTCGGTGGACTGCTTGGTTATGCACCGATCATGCCGGTGAATCAGTTCTCCTGTGATGCGTTTGTGCAGCGTGGCGGAAGGATTCCGGCACCGATCCATAGCTTTAAGAACTGATAAAAAGCCAGAAACTTCGGAAAGAGGGAGTTTCTGGCTTTTCTATGTTCAAGAGGGACGCCCGGCAGAAAATACTTTGTTTTTCGTGCGGTTTCGGAGCCTAAGATATTCTAAGCCGCCAGAAATCTGCTAAAAGCATGAGCCGTCTTGTCAAACTCGCTCCGTTGCAAACTTCGCTCAGACAGTGATGCAGCCGGCTCATAACGCAGATTTCTGGCGGCTAAGAATATCTAAGACTCCTGCAAATGCACGAAAAACAAAGTATTTTCTGCCGGGCTGGTATTTTGCTATATTATAATGATGTCAGAATATGGAGAAGCCGGGTGTTGTCCTGGGGGTGCATGATGCAGAAGCGGATGTATTCGCCGTCCAGGCATTCGAAGGAGGAGCAGTCACGGATCATGAGACCCTGACGGATGCAGGCGTCGAAGACGTCCCGGGAGGTCAGGCCGGGCTTCTGGATTTTCAGGAGGAGAAAGTTGGCGTAGGCCGGGTAGGTTTTGTAAGTGGGGATATTCTCCAGTGCTTTGAGCAGGTGGGTGCGTTCTGAGAGAATGAGGTCCCGGGTCTGGCGGATGTAGGTTTTATCCTTGAGCATCAGCTCGCCGGCCAGGGCTCCCAGACTGTTGAGAGACCATGGTACCTGTTTTTCTTTCATTTTTTTGAGAAATTCCAGGTTCCCGGTGATTCCGTAGCCAAGACGCATACCTGGGGCTGCGTAGAATTTTGATACGCCGCGCAGAATCATAAGGTTCGTGAATTCTCTGGTAAGGCTGACAGCAGTGATCTCATTGATATCCGGGGCAAATTCTACATAAGTTTCGTCGATCATCACGAAAATGTTCCGCTCATTGCAGAAGGAAACGATTCTGCGCAGGTCATTTATGCTAATTGCAGATGAGGTAGGATTATTTGGGTTGCAGAGGATGAGAAAATCGTATTTTCCATCCAGAGTCCGGCAAAAGTCATCTACATCGAGAACAAAGTTATCCTCTTCGCGCAGGTGGTAGTATTCCTGAGTGCTTCCGGAGAAGGAGAGTTCCCTGGAGTATTCTGAATAGGTCGGACCCAGGATAAGGGTATGCTTTGGATTTCGTTCCTGTATCAGCAGTGCGATCAGTTCGCTGGAACCATTTCCGGGCAGGATGAATTCAGCAGGAATATTACAATATTCTGAAATTGTGCTGCGAAGCGAAGTATAATCTCTGTCTGGATAAGAAGACAGGATATCCAGCCGTCCTGCAAGCTGTTCTTTTACATGCTCGGAAAGCCCCAGCGGATTTACATTAGCCCCAAACTTCACAATTTCCTCCGGCTTAAGCTGATAGACCTCACATATTTTCTCAATATCACTCCCATGAAAAATCATTTTTGCTGTTGACATATAATATCCCTCATTTCTATATAATCTAATCTATATAAACTTAAAATCACTACATAGCAGATCACAGATCTTTTCTGAACATTATTTTAACACTTATCACATCGTTCTGTAAACATCACTGTTTACATATTGTTATCCTAAAATATACAGGTCCCAATATCATTTCAGCAGTCATTTAACAGAAGTCAAGTCCCCACCCACTGCTTATTGCTTTTCGCAACCACCGCAGGGGATTTACTTGATTCGATTAAATAAGTCTCCTGCGGTGGTGCAGAAAGCAAGCAATTCGGCATGCTGTCGAAAATGGAATATATGTCAATTTGCCAGTACACAGCGAAGGAATGGGAAGGGATTTCGGGCGCATTTGAGGGTTCATAGTAATTCTTGGTATTTGGGAAGCTGCGTTATTCAAAAAAATCTCACTGTCTGAGCGAAGCGAGTTTGAGATTTTTTTGAATGCTTTTAGCAGCTTCCCAAATGCCTTAGAATTACATGGTTCCGAAACTAAGCCCGAAATCCCTTCCCATTCCTTCGCGTCCCTTTTGGAAAAAAATAAAAAATAAACCTCTTGACATATCTGCATTAGCGTGGTAAAGTAAACACATCAAAACCGATGAGAAAGAAGAGTAAACAACCAAGAATCATTCCAGAGAACGGCAATTGGTGGGAAGCCGTATGAAACTGATTGTTGAATGGCCTTTCGAGGGCGGCCCGAAATCTTGATAAGCGTGAGAGTAGGCACCGACGGGAACCGAACCCGTTATAAATCAGGAGTGTATGTTTGTACATGAGAAAGTGGACGATTCGTCAATTTGAGTGGTACCGCGATAATAAGATTCTTATTACCGTCTCAAGCAACAGATAGCTTGTGGCGGATTTTTTTATATATAAAGAGAATCTGTTATATGGCACCCCCTGTAATGCAGGAAAATCTGCTGATGGCAGGTGGGTATCACAGCAGTTGACACATCCGGGAAAAAGAGGAATCCGGGGAGTTCTTTCTCACAGACAGTAACAAGGGATTGGCAAACATCCCTGAGACTATGGCAGTTAAAAGATCATGAACTGCTAAATAAGATGTAGAGAGAGGAAAAAAGACTATGAAAAAAAGAGTATTAGCAATCGCAGCAACAGCAATGGCAACTATGATGATGATGGCATCACCGGTTATGGCACAGGATTTCAAAATCGGTATCTGCAATTATGTAGATGACGCTTCTTTAAACCAGATTGTAGACAACATCCAGTCCCGGCTGAAAGAAATCGGTGAAGAGCAGGACGTAAATTTTGATGTATCTTATGATAACTGTAATGCAGACGCCAACGTTATGGAACAGATCATTTCTGATTTTCAGGCTGATAATGTAGATTTGATGGTAGGTATTGCAACACCTGTAGCAATGCGTATGCAGTCCGCAACAGAAGGAACCGATACACCGGTTGTATTTTCCGCAGTGTCTGATCCTGTAGGAAGCGGTCTTGTAGAGGATCTGGATGCACCTGGAGCAAACATTACAGGTACAAGCGATTATCTGGATACAGCATCCATCATGAAACTGATCCAGGCAGTGAACCCGGATGTAAAGAAAATCGGACTTTTATACGATATCGGACAGGATTCTTCTACAACAGCCATCCAGGAAGCCAAGGATTATCTGGATAAAGAAGGCATCGAATATGTAGAGCGTACAGGTACCACAACAGATGAGGTACAGCTTGCAGCAGATGCACTGGTGGCAGATGGCGTAGATGCAGTATTCACACCAACTGACAACACAATTATGACAGCAGAGCTTTCTATCTATGAGAAATTCATTGATGCAGGTATCCCACAGTATACAGGAGCTGACTCCTTTGCACTAAACGGTGCATTTGTTGGATATGGTGTTGATTATGCAAACCTTGGACAAAAGACAGCAGATATGATCGCAGACATCCTTATGAATGATGCAGATCCTGCAACAACATCTGTTGAAACTTTTGATAATGGTACTGCAACAGTAAACACAGAAACCTGCGAGGGACTTGGACTTGATCTTGAAACTGTTAAAAAAGATTTCGAGCCGTTATGCACACAGGTAAATGAGATCGTTACAGCAGAGAGCTTTGATGATGTAGAGAAATAATAAGGATATTCGGACAGCATTTTGAATAAATTCAGAATAAGTTCTGGGTTTATGGAATCCATTGTGCCGGTTGAAAAGACTGATATATTTTCTGAATTAAAATGAACAGCAGCAGATATTTTCTGTTGCTGTTCATTGAATGCAATAAAATAAATACAAATTGGAGGAAATCATCGTGACTATTGCGACTATACTCTCTCTTGGAGAGACCGCACTGAAACTTGGCCTGATCTGTTCATTGACAGTTCTTGCCCTGTTTCTCAGTTATTCCATGCTGAATGTCTGTGACCTTTCCACTGATGGCTGCTTCACGCTGGGAGCAGCAGTGGGAGCAGCAGTGGCAGTCAGCGGACATCCTTTTTTATCAATTTTTGCAGCCATGGCTGCAGGTATATGCTCGGGCTTTGTGACAGCCATACTTCAGACAAAGCTGGGCGTTGACAGCCTTCTTGCAGGAATTATTGTTAATACGGCTCTTTATTCTGTGAATATTGCAGTGATGGGAGGTTCCTCCCTGATCAATATGAACAGAACAGAGACGGTATTTTCCATGATGAAAGAAACATTGAAAAGTACACCGCTGAAAGGAAGAGGAGATATTGTAGTTGCTTTCATTGCAGTAGCCATTGTGATTGTCTTCCTTGTATTTTTCTTAAGGACAAGACTTGGTCTGGCGATCAGGGCAACAGGAAATAATGCAGATATGGTAAAATCCTCATCTATTAATCCGGTATTTACTACGATTGTAGGTCTCTGTGTTGCCAACTCCTTCACAGCACTTTCCGGATGTCTTCTGTCTCAGTCACAGAAATCTGTAGATATCAATATCGGACAGGGAATGGTTACCATCGCGCTGGCTTCCCTGCTGATCGGTGGTACGATTCTTGGCAGAGGTGGAATTTTCGTGAGAGCTGTTGGCATGGTACTTGGATCTTTTATTTTCCGTCTGGTATATACCGTCGCACTGAGATTCAACATGCCGGCATTTATGCTGAAACTGGTATCTTCTGTGATCGTTGTGCTGGCTATTTCAGGCCCATATCTGAAGAAACAGTGGCCGCAGATTAAGAGAAGAATGACTCACAGGAAGGTTATTAATAGTTAAATATAAATTATAAAATCATATAAGCACATGTTGAGCTTTATAAGATATTAGAGTGGAATATTATTGAAAGGAGTTGATACTTTGAGTAAATATTATTCTATACATGAATTT
>OGIN01000554.1_pt1 | contig 33754 bp, 37 predicted proteins | sample 1571851 | NCBI WGS metagenome assembly OGIN01 (sample SAMEA2582123, study PRJEB24529) | metagenome | biome: Human gut stool | place: China | collected 2011 | reverse complement strand
AAGAGCGGAGGCCATAAAATGCAACCAAGTTGAACACACCGGCGAATAGTCATCCGATGCTTGCGCCTAAAATTTGAGTAAAAAAAAACAGGGTTATCCCCTGTTTTTTCCTACTGTTTGGAGTAGATTTTTTGTTTTAACACACAATCTTTCGATTGAAAAATTAGATATATCTAATGGTTCTTATATTACGCCCTTTGTTTTAAGATCGCAAATTGTTTTTGAGTTTAATCTTAAATCCCGTATTACCAACTATTTTATATTGAAAAAAATCGGTCTTATCTTTTATCAGATCACTTAATTTTTTATATCCGTATTTCTTAGGTGTAAAGTCTTTTTCGATTGTTTTCCAAATCTGGCCAAATACACCTAAGTTAATCCAATTTGAATTTTCAAAGGCTTTATGCAATTTTTCTAATGGAATTTCTGTATCTTGGTTGCTTTTGTTTGATTCTGATTGTTCTTTACTGTGCAAATCCTCAACATAAAAAAAATGATTACAAGCATTACTAAATGCTGCCGGAATTTGTTTTTTTCCTACCCCATAAACAGTCATTCCTTGCTCTCTCAAACGGATAGCTAAAGAAGTAAAATCACTATCACTAGATACGATACAAAAGCCATTAAAACGATTTGTATAGAGTAAATCCATTGCATCAATAATCATAAAGCCATCATTTGCATTTTTCCCTACTGTAAATGCAAATTGCTGCATTGGCTTAATTGCATATTCATTAATAGCCTCTTTCCACTGGCAATTAGTGGAAATAAAGTTACCGTAAACTCGTTTAACGGCTATTTTTCCATATTTTGCCATTTCATCTAAAATCAATTTAATATCTTTAGCAGAGGCGTTATCGCCATCAATTAAAATGGCTAAAATTTTTTTACTGCACATAACAATCTTTTTATTTCTTTTTCATCTTCTATCATATCTAACCATCCCCAAGCGATGCACCTTTCAAAATCCGCAAAAATTGGAGTATATGGAAAATCATCCTGTTCAAAGTTTTCCGTCAAAAGCTGAACGGCACAAAATGGAACATTAGGGGCATCCCCTTTTCCTCCAACCAAATTCCAAGCAATAATTTTTTTCCGCGAATGATTACATATAACAAAACGCACCAAATCAATTTGCTTAAAATTATCATTCAATCGACTAATAACAAACTCAACCATTTTGTTATTATGCTGACCTACGCGACAAAAATAGCGTTCATTGACAATCGCGCGTAATTTCCCTTTTGTCATTTCTTCAATCCAAGGCTTTAAAAGCGCAGCTGTATATTTAGAAACTTCCGAACGTGGGCTTTTTCTAGCGTGTTCGGTGTTTGTAGTTATATGATAAATGTATTTTTCCATTATAATCCTATTTTTATTCCTAAATGAACGGTCTTTAAACTAGAGCTATAATATTACAAAACAACAAATATTTACTTGTTATTTATCTACCGCCCTCCGCTTTGCTCCGGTTGCTCAACAAAAAAAAGGCATCAAAAGACTGCGCTATTTGATACCTTTTTTCTGTTTACTGTTTTTTTTTCGCAAATATACAAATAATTACTTAAAAACATAATTATTTAGGATAATTTGCATCAATGTATAAATTTCTAAAACTTTGATAAAGCGATATTAAAATGCAGCAATCCAAGATAAAGAAAATAGCCCCACCTTGTATAAAATGGATCATTAATACAGTGGCTAAAATGAATCCGGCCGCAATCGCGCTATTATCCTTTTGCTTTAATAAGGCCATATAAAAATGGCTCACGGAAAGCAATTCATCTAGTATTTTAAAGATCATAGCAAACATATCTCCCCATTTTCATTAATACCAATCTTATCAAGATTGGATTTTAGTAAAAAATGAACTACATCAGCCTCTTTGTAAAATCCTACATTTCTTAAATTATTTTTAATTAAAGATTTATTTAACTCGAATACTAGATTTTCTAGATCGTTTTGTTCTTTAGCTGTAAGCCTTATAGTTTTAGTCATTTTTTATCCTTATTCTTGTTTTTCGGTATTTTCAATATATGCAACAGCATATTTATGCTCCATAAACCTATAAAATACCTTTTTGTTCGCAATCTTTGCGTAATAAATTATTAATGTAGTCTTTAATTGTGATTTCTTCCATCACCGCTTGGCGTTTAATCGCGCGGTAAAGATTTTCGTCAAGATAAAGAGTAGTTCTTTTTTCATTCTTTTTTAAACTACTTTTAATTTCAGGCATTGCATCCTTTTCGATTTGGCCAAGTGATAAAGTGCCTTTTGTTAATTTGTTTTTAGCCATTTTTTACTCCTAATTGTTTTAAAATTTCTTCTGTAATTTGTGTAATTTCTTCTTTTGCCTCTTTTGACTGCCCCTCAAAAACAGTTCCTCCAAGGCTTAATACTTCTGCATAGCTCACTCTTATGCCGGTGCTATATGGTAAAAGCGGAATCGTAAATTTATCTTTGATAAACTCGCTAACGTCTTTTGTTAGATTAGTTTGTTTATTTACTTGACTTAACACTAATCCGGCTTTTAGTTTATCATCAACCATCATTCTTGCTTGCACTAACTCAATAGAATCTTGACAAGCCCATATATCTAATTGTGATGGTTTTAGAGGAATTAAAATATAATCCGCTAAACGGATGGAATCAGACATACTTTTTTCAATGCGTGGTGCGCCATCAATAACAACAAAATCCGCAACCTTTTCCAACTGTTTAATTTCTTTATCTGAAAAGCCCTTATCACAACCATAGACCGGAAAAACCTCGTCATCTGCCAAGGCGTTCCATTCTCGCGCGGATGCTTGCGGATCGGTATCAATTAAGGCCACATTATAGCCTTTTAGCTGCAAACAACGTGCAATATTAATGGAAATGGTGCTTTTTCCACTGCCGCCTTTTTGACTTAAAACTGCGATTACTTTCATTTTTTACTCCGTTCAAGTATTAACTGTCACGGATAATATTATCACAAATAGAAAAATAAACAAATATTTATTTTAATATTTTTAAAAATATTTAAATAAAAAAACCTAACGCGGATTGGTTAGGCTTTTTTGAGAGGGTAGTGCGGATTTAACCGGCGCGGCTTTTTAATGCCGGCGGTTGCAAAGTGATTTCACGTTTTAAAATCTGATCCATCTCGGAATCAACAAAACTTTTTAAGATTTGTTTAATAAGCGGTTGATAGCCGATTCCGTAATGTTTTGCGATAAATTTCAAATTATCTAAAACATCTTTTTGCATCCGGAGGGAAATAGGCTGCAAGCCGATAGCCTCTTGTAAATCTTTCATAGAAAAAGAGGCTAATTTAGCCGTTTCACGATTATTTCCAAGGGTGTCATTTTCCCAAAGCTCTACGTTATCGTAAAGCCCTTTTTCATCTTTCATAATATCCTAGTATTAGTATTAAATTAGTTTAATCTAAAGAATCCATAGATTCTGCGTTTAATTCTTCAAATAATTTTATGTGCGATAATTTCGCATCAAATGCTGTTTTTAGATATACATCATCATTTCTAAAGATAATGACTATTTTTAGTGTTCTTCCCTTATCGGTTTGTGAAATAAACCAATAAGAGGGGGGATTTGTTTTGTGATCTTCTGCCGTATCTTCTATTGGCCGTCCTTTAGCATTACCAATAGCCTCTATGACTTCATCGACCGTTATATTGTGTTTACATTTTAATTTTTCTTCTATTTTTGATGAAATTTTTAACATCTTTTTTAAAGCCTCTTACTTGATTATGTATTGACGTATTTTTCATAAGATAACTCCTTTAATTAGTTCAATGTATATACTAATTGTATATACGTTAATTGTCAAATTTTAACCAATTCTTTTTTAGATATTAATGAGGCTTTAAAGTTGGATGAGTGCGCAGCACAAAGGGGAGGGTAACGTTATGCAAAACCATAAGGAAAGGGCGGGTGATTGTCAAGGTTTGGCGTAGCCAACCGGAGGCTTGACCTTGACAAGCACAAGAGCCATTTTCCTAAAATGGTTGCATAATGTTACCTATACTGTTGATTAGTCATTTTGTCCGGTTTACCGGACGCAAACATTGAACAAAAAATGATAAATTTTTTGTTCTTTTTATTTTTTCTTTAGAAAACTATAAGTTTCGCAATTATTCGTGCAATTAACTTTACTTATTCACAAAGTTATCCACATTTTTTGTAGATAACTTTTAAAAAAAGCATCAACAATAGAATTTTTGTCGAAATGAAATGATAATTTTTAGTGTAGAGAATGGAAATTTTGATGAAAGTCTGAAAAACAGGCGCGCCTTATCCTTTCATCTGTCGATAAAATAAAAAGTGCGGTAGATTTTAAGGGGAAATGGATTAATGTCGCCGCTTGTGTGCGTTAGCTACATCCGGCAAATCAATATTAAAAGGGGAATCCGGCATAAATTGGAACAATTCATCTAATGTTAAAGGCATATCCGGTAAAAACTCCTCTTTTGTCTTATCGCGCTCTAATTGTGATTTACGCTCGATTTTAACGCTTTTATTTTGGAGGTTGCGAAATACCTTATCATTTAAAAAATCTTCTTTAGCGCGTTTTAAAAGTGCGTATTTTTCCGCGTTTTTCGGATTAGCGCGCATATCTGCCACGTTCAAGTCTTTTAATCTTTCTTCGTGTGCTTTGGCGCGTTCTGCTAATGATTTTTTGCTCCCTTTTTTGATAAGATGCCAATTTGTTGCGGCAACCATTTTTTTAAGGCTTTCTGGGGTATGACCGAGAGAATAGAAAAAATCCGGTAATAAGAAAATTCTAACAGCTTTTTGTTTGCAGCGTTCTTTGTCAAACTCGTGCATTACCACAATCGTACCGGCCTCTTGCATCATATCAATTAGACGATTTAAGCGATCATAACGACCATTTTTTGATAATAAGCCAAGCTCCATTGCAATTTGTTTTAATGGAGCTTTAACTTCAAAAAGGCACTCTTCATAAATAGACATTTCACAATGTTTTACAAAAGCAATCACTGCTGCGTTGAATATTTCTTCTCTTTCATCTCTTACGTTTAGGCGTTGTTTTTTCGCTTTGCGTAGCTTGCGGATATAAGGGTTTGAATTAATATCGTGTTTGGCTACCGGTGCAATTAACCGGCGACCGATGCTAAATTTTATTGTTACAGCGATATTTTTAGGCGTAAATTCTTTATGCAATTTATGTTTTGGTCTATTGGCTGCTTGAGTATTTCGCACCTCTAACGCATTTAAAATCTCTTCGGAGTATTTACCAGTTGAACGGAGTAAGTCAATATCGCTCTTAAGTAAGCCGTGTCTTGCGTTGAGGGCGACTTTTCGCGCAAAGTGATCTCTATAATAGAGTTTGACCGATTGTCGTGAGGATTCAGAGGGTTCAAAGTTGAATTGTTCAAAGTCAAAGTTTTTCATAGTATTGCTCTCAATACACTCAAACACTGACTTTAATTCAAGATTTTAAGCTAGATGCTTAAAAAGATTTGCATAAAAAAATTTTTATAGTACAATCTCTCTTGAATTAGGTAGTTGGGGTTAAACCTAACTATTTTAATTGTGTTTGAGTGGTAACGTGGTGGTTACTAAACACTTTCTAAAAAGCACTGTTTGCAGCGGTGCTTTTTTTCTTTCCTAATTTTTTGATTTCTGACTAAATTTAGTCAAAAACCATCATCCCTAATTCTACCGTTTTAATCTTAAAAAGTCTAACTGAAACTAAACCTTTTTATTAAAACTTTGAACTAATTTACATTTCTTTTGTCGATTCGGAGTGCCGGCCTCAATGTTTTGTGGATTTTTCCACAATAACGGTGAGCGGTGTTTAAGATTTTTTTCGCCTAAAAAAGCGGAAAAAATCTTAAATATCCCGAACGGTCAGCGCAAGATGACCATTAGTGACTGTGGGAAAATCCACAAAATAGCCTTGAAGTGTGGAAAAATTCGGTGTGAAACTTTGCAAAAAGTTTTGCACAATTTATCCATACGGTCGCGTAAGCGATCAAGGCGTAGCGCGCTCGATGCTATGATTCAATAAGGAAACTTTCTAAAGATTCGCCGGCATCAATTTTCGCTTTAAGTGCGGCCGGCATCCGACCACGACCAGTCCAATATTGTGTATTTCCTTGTTCATCAAGGAAAGTATATTTGTTTTTTGCCTTGCTTGTTGCGCGCTTGCTTGATTTACCGCTTTCATTAAGTAAATCCTTAATAGTCCATCCCTCTGCCTCTATCTTCTCAATAAGGGCTTTACGTTCTCTTTCGCGCTCTTCTTGTTCCATTTTCTCAAGCTCGATAGCATCCTTTTTATCCTTGATGATTTTCGATAAATTTTCTAGTGCCTTTTCTAAAAAACTTAACTCTTTTTCTTTTGAAAAAGCGCGTAAAGAGGCAAAATTATTGAAATACTTAGTAACAATATTGAACTCTTCTTGTTTGGTCATTAGTAAACTCCTCTTAAACTAACTCTTTTATTTTTGGTGTATGTTCTTCTTCCGGTGTGTGTCTTAAAATATTATTTTCATCACGGCCAAGTTTTTGACTGTCGCCTTTCTCTTCGCCTTTTTCAAGATCTTGCTCGGCTATTAATCCTTTTTCTTCCTCGCGCAAAATTTCATCAGAAATTTTTTCAATCTCTTTCAATTCTTCTGCACTTAGTTTTTCGCTAATTTTATCAGAATCATCCACAACATCCGATAATGTAATATCCTTATCTTTTTCATCCAGTGCAATGATAACGGTTTTTTCTTGATCTTTAAATTCCTGTGCTTGCTCTAAAGTATTTAAGGTCAAGATTTCAGCCGGTTTGTCACTGTCGCCTTGATTTAAAACAATAAATCGCGCATCCTCGGTTGCCTCAAGGCGGCTTTCGCTAAAATTTAACTCGCCGCGATAGGGATTGACCGGAATCACAAGATTGCCGGTATAGCGACCGTTTTCATCCGTAGTTGCCAATAAAAGCGCGGTTTCTTTTCCTTGAAAACTTAATCGGCCACTTTCAGTTAATACGTTGTGATCAAAACGGTCTTTAAAATTATAGTGATCTTTCAAATCTCGCGCACTATCCCACATTCTACCGGCATTTGAAAGAATTTCTTGCTTAATCGCTAAATCTTGTTCGTAAGCGGTTGTTCTAACGCCGGAATTTCCCTCGACTAATTCCGCGTATTTTTCGCGGTCGGTGACATACATTTGCAAGTGATCTTTAACGCGCGAAATATCAACATACGCATTTTTCATATCTACAAAGTTTTTCATATTTGTATCAACGTATAAAATCACGTTTTCAAAAGAGCCACCTTGAGAGGCCATACTGGTAATGGAATAGCCTAAATCTATATGGCGATCAGATTGGTTATTTACAGGATCAAGCGTTCGCAATGCACCATCGCCAAAATCAGCTTTAATTTTACCGTCTTGCGTACTCACAACCACGCCAACCGCATTATTTTCAGTTGTTTTATTTTTATCTGTGGCGTTAATTCGGATGCTATCGCCCTCGTAAAACGTTTGTTTTTCCGCGCGAAAAATAGCTAACTCGCTGCTTGAATCAATGGCATTGATCATTTTTGTTGATTTACCATTATCAAGCCAAATTTCCCCATCATTTGATACTGACTGGATTTTGTAGTATTGCTCGCCGTCTTTTAAAACATTTCCGGTGTTTTCTTTCCAAGTACCAACAGTTCTTAAATCAGCCTCGGTAAGATTTTCACGGCGGTAAATGGTCATTTCAACGCCATTTTTAATCGCGCCATTTTCAAAACGGGCTTTTTGAATTTCATTATTTAAGCCTATCCGGTGATGATTAGTTGCCGTAATAATTTGCGTATTAGCTTGCGCTTGCGGTGTCCGGCTTAAATAATCTTTCACTACGTTTTGATAGGTTGCCTCGCCTTTTTCGGCAATTCTTGAGGCCGGCGCATCTTCCGGCTTAATTCTCGCTACATCGTGCGTTTGCTGCTCGATAAGCGAAAGTGATTTGCGAATATCTTTATCGACTGCCACGGCCTCGACTGCACCGCGCAAAATATCATTAGATTGTCGCACAATCTGGGTCATTTCCGCTTTTGCAACGTGCGAAAACTTTTGCCCTAATCGGAATACATCGCCCGATTCAAGCGCGGAAAGTTGCGAATGGTCGCCCGATAAAATAATACGGCCGCCGCGTTCTACAATCGTATTCAATAAGTCTGTGCCAGTTTTATTACCAATCATTGAAGATTCATCAATAATAAATAATGTTTTATCAAATCTTGATTGGTCTTGTTTCGCTGTCACAAGAAAGTTTGCGAAAGTATCGCCATCGGTGATCTGTTTACTTCTTAAAAGCTCCTCTTTCGCTTTATGAGTTGGTGCAAGTGCTTTAATTGTAATATCCGGTCTATGTTGCTCGATAAGAGAGGCCACAACATTAAGCTGATAAGTTTTACCCACACCGGCTAAACCTTGCAAATTAACGATACGGTCTTTATTGGTTAAAATCATCTCGGCAGCATTTCGTTGTCCGGCGTTAAGAGAGCTGCCCTCAAGGAGTTGTTTAGCCTCCGGCAAAATCGCCTCTTGAGTGCCTATACCTTTATCAAGTAAAGCTAATAAATGCTTTTCAGTTTGCACACTTTCTTTCAAGTAGTAAGAGCTGTAAAGATCTTTGGCTTTACCGTCCATTGGTCGATAATCACCATCCGCGATACGTTCGGAAACGTATTGCATTATTTCTTGTTTGCTAAAACGGCCGCTACTTTCAAGACTTGCCACAAGATCGCTAGGTCGGAATGAAACCCAATCCCCTTTAGATTGAATGGCCTCGATGCGCGCATTAATTTCTTTTTTAATACGCGGATTTTCAAAGGCGGCTTTTACGGATTCATCCTTAATTGCCTCAAGCGAAGTCACCTCGTACATATTTTCAAGGCTGCGCGTTAAAGAGATTTGAGAGCGGTTTAAATCAATTCTCTTAGCAATTACGCTGTCGGCTGTGGCTGTAATAGCTAAAACGCGATCCGCGCCTTTCTGCACATCTGATAGCGTTTTGTCGTTGGTTTGATTGTCTTGCAATACAGAAATAATTACATCACGCTCGCCGTGTTGTGATTTACCCACAGATTCAACATAACCATATCCAAGTTTTGTTTCTGCACCGGCATTAATTGTAAATGTTTTACCTTGACTATCTTCTAAAGTGATTTTTTGCTTGGTAAAAATATTGGCTTTAGATATACCAATAACCGTTAAATCTTGATTAGCGCGTATTCCGTTTGTTTTCCCCATTGAGTGCAATTTTTCGCCCACGCGAACCTCAATGTCTTTTACACTGCGGAAAAGCTGATAATCACCATTTAATTTATTCATTGACCAATCTTTTTCACGTTCACCGGTTTGATTATTTAAAACGGCCAACATTTTGTCTTTACGCGATACATCAAGAATCGTCCAACTTTCAATTTTGCCTTTGTTTAACCGCTCAATCGTATCGCCTTTTTGATAGTTTGAGGGATTTTCATAATCCGGTTTACCGCCGGCATCAAGTTTAATATAAGCCGGCTCTTTAGATTGGATGGTACTGGTTCGCTCCCCTAGCAAGCCATTATCTAACATTGTTTGTCTTGTAAGTGCGGTTAATTTTTCGCGTAAATTGGTGTTTGTATTGGTTGCTTGTGAAACTTGCATCACCACATTTTTGCCTGTAAATGCAAGCTCCATATAGGCTTTTAATGCCGTAGAAAGTTGGTCGTTTTTATCGACATTGTTCATCATTACAACGTGCTTGCGCTCGGTGCTTTCTTTTAAAATGGTATCATTTACGCCTAAATCCACCGCTAGATCGCGCGTTAGCCCTTTTTGATTACGACCGCCGGTATCAAGTAAAACGACAGTATTTTGTTGCGTATAGCCCTTAGAAAGAATATTTTTCATTGTATCCAGGTGCATTTTCTCGCTGCGGTAAACGGTCATTACAAGACCGCTTTTATCGGCAAAATCTGACTGTAAAAAGTCTGTGGCCGTAAAAACTTTTGTGTCTTTTTCTAATTTGCTGCGAAGTGTATTTTTTTCTTGATAGCTAGGCACAATAACAACGTGATCTTTTTTGTTATCATCGGCAAAGACTTCTAGATCATTGACTAATTTAGCATCATAATCTCGGCGACCGCGTACACTAAATAAATTTAAATTTTTGTGGTCATTTTGAATTTTAATGGCGATTTGTGATTGATTTTCCGCGCGGAGGTTGTGCGTTTGATTATCTAATTTTGATATAAGCGAAGTCACCACCGATTCATTGGATAAATGTTCCGGTGTAGTAAAATAATTTTGCTTGTTGTCTGTCACAATCAAGCCTTTATTTTCGATCAGTTTATCAATGCGTTCACTAACAAGCGAAGAAAAGCCGCCCCCCTCAAAATAAACTTTATCGACAAGTTTATCGGTAATTTCTGCACGGCTAAATTTAGCTTTTGATTGAGCAATTTCCGCAATAACTTCTGGCAAGGCTTTATCTATTGCGGCGGTCTGTTCAGATTTTTGTTCAAGGCGCGCTTGTATTTGTTCAGGGGTCACTTTGATTTTATTAATATCAAAGTTTTCCCCTAACAATGAATTCCATTTTTCTTGCCATTCTTTTTTTACTTCATCTTGATTAGTCAAGTCTTTTGCATTGCGTGTATCTTTTGCTGCAACGCCTAAAGATTTTTGACTAGCATCCGGCTCAACACTGGCTAGGATTTCTTGCCGGCGTGTAGAAAACTCTTTCAAAACCTCGGATGGAATCCCTTTAATTTCCCATAAGCCGTTTTTTCCGGTGTGTTCAAATTCAAAACCTTGTGATGCTAATTCTTCTTTCAAAAATGAGCGGTATAGCTTGCCTAGTGCGATTTTGTTATTCCAAGTGACCTCCACAAATCCTTTTGAATTGCCGGTCTTATCGGTTGAAAGTGTTTTGAATTTTTCGGTATTTTCATCATAGGTTGCATTGGCCACAATCGCGTGTGTATGTAAGTGTGGCTCAAGATTTCGATTGGTATCGTGTAAAAAAAGTGCGCTCACTAAATTTTTGGTTTCGACTATGCCCTTTTCTTGTGTTTCCATTGAACGCGTAGAGGCTAACGATTCAATTTCCATCATCGCTTTTTCTACCGCACTTTTATGTGCATTTAATACCTCTTTGTCACCTTGAATTAATGCTAATAACGATACAGATTTAGGCGCGGAAAAGGTATAGTCATAACCGGCTCGATGTACGTTTTCGCCGTTTCGTATATGTGATAAATCCGACCCATCCGGCAAACGCCCCTCAAGCACTTGTTTAAATGTATCTTTTTCTATTGTTCCCTCAAGCCCTAATCGTTTTGCACCCTCGCCGAACCATTTTGTGCTTTGTTCGCCTAAAAAATAGTAGTTATCTTCTTGAGCATAATAATTTGCTGCGCCACCGGCTGATGCAACTTTTGCTACTGACAACATATTACATTCCCCAATCTCTTAACATTGGCTTATGAGAATGTTTAAGGTTGTTTTCAACCTTACCATTCTGATGCTCTTCTTCCTTGTAAATAGTACCGCTTTCTTGCGTAACTGGCTCGTTATCGACTTCCTCAAATTTTTCTGTAAAGGCTGGCGTCACCATTTCAGAACCGCTTGCGGTCGTGTTTGATGTTGCTCCGTTGGTATTATTAACGATTTTATTCGCTAAAATATCAAATTGATGGCTCACGCCGGCATTGGTAATAAGTGAATCTAAATTCGGATCGAAAACGGCCACTAAATCACGCTCAATTTTACCCTCTGCGATTTTCTTGTAGTCTTTTCTTGTTAAATTGACTTTTGCCACGGGTAAATCGCCTTTTAACACAACATAGCACTGTAAATCGTCTAGGCGTTGAATATCGGAGTAACTCACTATATTCTCGTCTTGCTCGTCTTTTGAGAAGTTCACACCATCTCGGATAGTATCCACACCATAGCTATATTGGTCTTTAAATTTTTTCTGTCTGATTTCGCCTAGTTCACTTTGCACCCATCTTGCCACTTCACCACTTGGCGCACGGAAATAGGCTTTAGTATTGAGTAAATCCCAAATTGCCTGTGCTTTATCTTTGCCGTAAATAGATTGTAATTGTGGGAAGTTTTGAATACCGACCAAGCTCACGCCTCCAAATTTACGCGCCTCTGAAAGATATTCTAAAATTTTAGGCACGTTATTAAGACTTGGTAACTCGTCTAATAAAGTCCAAACGCGGCGCGATAAATCGGCCTCTAGTGCAAGCACATTTTGCATTGCAATATTTAGCCAAGCGGTAATAAGCGGTTTAATAGATTCGTGTACGCGGCCATCACTTGATAAGAAAATCCACGCATTATCTTCACTATTATGCAACCATTTACGGATAGAAAATTTTTCTTTTCCCCCTTTATCTAAACCTTGGCAAAGGCGCAAAGATTTAGCATAGGTTGCTAATACAGTACGGATTGTTACCGCCGTTTTTTCAATGCTACCATCAACTAAATTTGCGGCATCTGTACCTTGTAAAACTTCTTTCAAGTCTGCCAGTGAAATAGAAAGTAAATGATTTAATAGTGATTTAATTGAGCGATTCGGATCGCTGCGCATTGCCTCTGCCGTTGAAGTAAAAAGCATCCGCGCGGAAAGTACCCAAAACGGATCGCCGTTTCCTTGCCCCTCTGAAAATAACGCCTCTGCAAAGTTTTCTAAATCCACTTTGTCTTGGCACTCTTCCCATAAATCCCAATTCGGGCATCGGTCATCAATCGGGTTTAAAATAACATCTACGCCCTCACGGTAAAAAATAGGTATAAAGTTATTGCCTCGGTCGTAGATAATACCGCGCTGCTCGTCTTTTCTCGCTTGTTCAAGCAATCCATTGATAGCGGTAGATTTACCTGTTCCCACTGTACCGTGTAAGGCAATATTTTGAATTTCACTGTTTTTTACAAGGTGCAAGTCACCAATTTTAAGAGGCGATAATTTACCAGTTTTTTTAAGTAGTTTATTAACGTAAGCCGCGCTAGGTGCAAGGAATCGCCCCCCAATTAATTCATCTTTACGTTGTAAATAACCTTTTCTACCCAAGAACCAAAATACACCGCAAATAAAGAGGAAAAAGACAAGTAGAGATACGCCCCAAGCTAAAAATGCTTGAATCTTTAATTTTTCTGCACATTGAATAAAATAATTGTCATTTAAAATTTGTGCAGCCGTGCGTGTAAATTCTACTGTTTCCCCTTTAGCAGTGATCCAGTCAAAATGATAGACTTCATCGGTTGCGCCGTGTATGTAGTGTTCTTTAAGTTTAATTAGCCAATAGACAGCCCCGTGCTTAATATGTACCCATTTCATTACACTAAATAGATAAATGAAAAATGCGCTGATAGTAGGTATCAAACTCCAGTAAACAACAATATTTGTGATCTGTATAAACATACCGATCATATATTTAATAACTTGACCACCTTGGGTTATATTGCGCGCGTCTAAGCTCATTTAATTATCCTGTTTTTATATGATTTATTAGTGTTGTTGTAAAAAACGTGCTAACGTATTTTTTATAGCGATGACATTATTTTCACTTCCAACATAAAAACGACAAGTAGGAATTCCACAATTTAAAAAAAGTTCATCTCGATTATCATCTAAACTTTTTTTCGTTTTATGGCTTTTATCGTCTAGTTCAACAATAAATAATGTATTTAAGTTTTCATCTAACACAACAAAATCCACTCTTTTTTGATTGATTCGCCAAAACAATTCACGATTTTTTCTGTCTTTAGGTGTAACCAAACAAGAAAACGGTACTTGTGCAAAAATCGTGTAGTTTGGTGATAATGCCTCTCTTAAATTCTTAAAAAAGATAGTTTCTGATTTAGTAAGAATAAATTTTTTTTGATAAAGATTTGTATCAATCAAATTAACTTTATCTTTCTTCAATCCTTTAATTAAGAGTAAAACAACAAATATTCCAATCGCTAATAAAATTAGTGGATTATTACTAAATATTTTCAAGACTAAATCCATTTAATACTCCAATTCAGAATGGAATGTTGTTATCAAATTCTACCGGTTGGCTAGGTTGTGCCGGCGTTGGTTTTTGAGCGGCTGCGGATGGTGCTTGTGCGCCTTGAGAGCTGCCTAGCATTTGCAAATTATCGCCTTGAATTTCGGTCGTATATCTATCTTGACCGTTGTTATCTTGCCATTTACGCGTTTTTAAACGCCCCTCTACATAAACTTGCGAACCTTTGTGCAAGTATTGTCCGGCAATTTCTGCAAGGCGGCGATACAAGACAATGCGATGCCATTCGGTCACTTCTTTACGTTCGCCGGTTGTTTTATCCGTCCAACTTTCACTTGTTGCAACGCTAATATTCGCCACGGCCTCACCGTTTGGCATACTGCGCATTTCCGGCTCATTGCCTAAATGCCCTACAATAATAACTTTGTTGATACCAGCCATAATATGCTCCTTAGTTAATGGTTATGAAAATCGTTATTAAAGGAATTTCCAAAACTATTGAAAGAGCTATCAGAAGAACTATGAAAAGCTGTTCCATGTGGATTTCCCTGTATATCCCAACCTCCATGTGAAATAAGACCATTTGCAGGGTTTATTTCATTCATAGGTTGCTTTACTTCTACTTTATGATTTAGGCTATCTACATTATTAGACGAAAAAGAATCTTTAATCATTAGATTTGATGTATTATTTTTGTCCAATTCATTTAATACTTTTTTAAAAAAGTTGTAGATTTTTTTAAGCATATTACTCTCCTATTTTTGTCTTTCGTAAAGCTGTTCATTTGATTTTTTACGATTGTTAGCGTGATCTTCTGCCTCATTAATAATTACTTGGTTTGAGCCAGATTTTTTCGCATAACCAGTTTTTAACGTTTGATTTCGTTCGCTATTTGAATCAATGTGCTGAATAGGGTCTGTTTGTATTCCCATTTTTCTAGCTTGTTCGTCATAATCAAATCCACGATTGACCACATGGTTTTCAACTTGGCCACTTGGTACTCCACCTTGACCACTTGAATTACTACCGCTAAATCCACCTTGTGAACCTAATACTTTCATACCATTGCCATCATGAATATTACGCAATGATTCCTCAAATTGTGCGGCGTATTCATTAATAAGCTGTGTTCTCGTTTCTCTTGCCTCTGCCGATCCACTCGTTAAAATCATACCTACATTATCATTACCTAAACGCATTCTTGCATAATCTACAAATTCTTGTTCTAGACGATGTTGGATATTCATTCGTTGAGATTCAGTTAAATTAGCCGTTTCAGATAATACACGTTCACGGCTTTGTGTTGCTGTAAATCCGCTAAAGTTTTCATAAGCACTACGCATAGAATCCTGTGTATTTTTAATCAAACTGCGTAATTGTGAATCTTGTACGTTGCTTGTATCAATTTGATTAAGCTGTTTAGTTTTTTCTGCCAATTCGCTATTAGACCAATTTTGATCACTTGAATAGTTATGGGATGAATCTTTAGACTTACCGGAACTATAAGTGTTTGCGTCCTCAAAACCATATCCAAAATTAGCCCCAAGACCTCCACCTTGACTACTTAATCCACCTTGTGCGCCGCCGCTATTTCTAATTTGTGTTGTGGTTGATTCACTATTATTAGTTGAATCACTAGAAGATTTGTGCGAACTTGCACCATCAGCAGATTGAGCAGCTTGTCTTAGTGCGCTTATATCATTTTCTTGTAAACCTTTTTGTCTTAAATCTTGATGGCTATAATTGCTCAAGATTTGCGTTGCAGAATCGTGCGCGTTAGTCACAGAACTGCGATAACCTTGCATATATTGCTCTGATTGGCGTTGTAATGCTTGAATTGAAGAATTTAAACTTGCCTCAAGCATCCGACTAGTATCAAAACTAAACGGCAATTTAGAAATAGAACCGCTACTATCTAATACCATAGAACCATCTGCGGTCATGGTTTGCGTTGCACCATTTGCTAATTGAACGGTACTCATACCATCTCGATACACAGAATTTAAATCAACTTTGTTTCCGTTGATATTATTCATTTGCATATTGCCCCAGTTATAATTACCGGTTGCGGTTGCTGCTGCATCTGCGGAAGTGGAGCTTGCCAACGCATTACCCAAATATGAACCGGCACTTGCAATATTTTGACCTAGATTGGTTACTAATTTAAAACTTAAAAAAGGAATGGATAACAACAACCAACTCGCCATTCCGGCAATCATTGTTGCATTTTCTTTTACCTTATCCATATTTGATAAGGTAAAGCCCTCACCGTGCATCACTTGCGCGTTTAATGTAGTTATAATACTATTAAATACAGCGAATAAAACCGGCCACATCATTAAACTAAATAGCACTGTAATGTAGTTTTTAACAACGCTCCAAGCTACCTCCCGAATAAACATCGCCATAACCATAATTGGAAAGATACCAACCATTAACACTAATAAAACGGTATGTAGTGCCGGTAAAGTTTTGCCGGCTACTTGATAGCTTGCGTGGTGCGCCAATTTCATTTTTGTTAGAGATTGTTCAGAGGCTTGTGCAATTAATTCCGAACTTCCATCTAAAGAGGCTGGATAACGCTCAAGTGAACGGCGATAAGCATTAACTAGCATATTTTGCGTATAGATTTCTGATGCCGTTTTGCTTGATTTCATAAAATACTGCTGCACATTGCTTACTTTATTATTATATTCTTTTAGTGATGCCGGATTCATTGACTTTAAGCCTAAACTATTCATCAATTTTTTAATTGGGCCATCACTTGAAGCATAATTTTTAAGCTCTGTCGCAATCGCTTTTCCGGTGGTTGCACAACTTTGTAAACTGTTATTATAATTTACATAATCAGCCGGACTGCCTGTATATAGTGTTTGAATTAAATCTTGATTATTCATTAAATCATCAAAAGAATTTGAGCCTTTAATCATATTTCGCTCAACCACACAACTTTGAATATAGTTATTCAAATTTGTGGTTAATTTATCGTTTGACGGTTTGATGTAAAAAGATTCTTCAAGCAATCTTTGACCAAACAACAAGCCTGTGTGTGTATATTTAACATCATTAGGCGTTGAGAAAAACATATCATAGGTTCGGGCGATGGAATTACCTATATTTGTAGATAAATATAATGGAAATGCCACGCCTAAAGGTACATTATCAACTGTTTTGACAATCGTAGGATTTGCCAAATCTCGAATGATAACTCTTTCTTTTGGCGTTAATAATATGGTATTGATTAAAACAAAAGCGACTAACCAATAAAAGAACACTCTAAAATCTTGCCCTTTTATATAAACAATCACCGTCATTAAAATACCGATAAATTCCGCAATTTTAATCAATGAAAACCAAGTATCATTTTTTACAAAAGCAGAAATAGCCTGAAATGCTTGTGCTAAAACTTCTACACCATCTAATATAGTTATTTCCATCGCCATAGTGATTTACCTTTTACTCACCGAAACTAAGTTTATTGCCGTATTGTGGCGCAATTTGTTTGCGTAAAATTTGCATTTGTTCTAATACGGAAATATAGCCGTCTTGTTGAATTTGTACTTTGCTTAATGTATTGCCTAAACGCTCTCTTACATTTTTAACGCGGTCTTGGAATTGTTTAACCTCTTCCTCTGATCCTAACGTTTTGGAGCTTGCTAATTCAGTCAAGCTAACCAATCCGTTCACATATTCAAGCGCGTGATTTAAAGCAATGTATTGAGCAAGATTTAAAACAAAATTGCTATCTGCACCGGCCATTGCCACATCTTTAATATGGCGATAAATAGGAATCCGTGTATTACTAATAAACGCGATTTCTTCGTTTCTTAATGGCACATCGGCAACAACCGATGCGTGAATATGACTGATCATTTCTTTAACTTTTGGCACTAAAGCGTTTTTTTCTTGAATCGTCACTTTTGATTTTGAAGGTTTTAAACACTCTGATACATCATTACAACGATACATTGTGGCCGTACCGCCATAAAGTAGCGTACTAATCAATTCATCTGTCACCCCTAAAGAGGGTAAAACGGTCATATTGCCTTTTGCATCGTAAATTGTAGTACCGACCATCGTCATCATCATTTCTTTTAATTCTCGGTCATTTGATACAACTTGATTAATACGATTAAAAGCTTTCCATACTGTATTAACATTTCTTGGTATTTCTTCTTCTCGATTTTTAGCCTTTGAACTATTCAATACGCTATTCGATTGACCACCTACCCCACAACGTTGTCTTGTCTGTAAAAAGTCTGCAAACATATTATTTTCGGAGGCAACGGAAGTACAAGCCTGTTGATCTTGTGCCAAACGATTTCCAACAATCCCACCGACCAACGCCTGTGCTGCTTGGCAAGTAGAAATATTTAAGTTATTAATATCTGTTGCAATCGCTTGAAGTTTATCCATCACCATTTTACATTGAGGACAAGTTGTTTCTAATGCCAAGTCAAACGCATAACCAATAGCATTACTCATAATCATTTTAGCCATCGCTTGTAGTTGTTCGCTATTGATAAAAGAAAACGCCCCTAAATACGCATCAATCCCACCGCAACCGGCACTTACATTCGGAAGAGTGATAGAAATAAGCTGAATATTTCTTGTTGGCATCCGCGCGAAAAAAGCCCCTCCAGTCATATAACCGGCACTTTGGCCTTGCATCACTGCCGCACTGGTATAATTTGAGCCACCGCCTAAATCGTTAAAAAATTTATTCAAATCTGAATCAACACTTGCATTTGCCATAGTAGAAAAAGCAAGTGCGGATAAAGCTAAAACTTTATGAAATAATTTACGCATTATTTTTCCCCCTCAACCGGCATTTTTTCAATACCTTTGAGATTATTTTCAATATATAAAAACGTTTCATCCAAACGCTGCGCAAGGGCAAATTGAGAAAGGTCGCCTTGAGATACTGGCAACGTAACCAAATTATTCACATTAATTAAAAAGTCGGTCGGTGTTGCGCGTGGCAATTCAGCAAAAAATTCTCTTAAAACATCTTCATTTGCATCAAAAACAACTGGGAAAACTTCATCCCCTTTTCCATCAAAACTATAAGTCACAACTGGAATACCAACCTGTTCAGAAAGTTGTTTTAGTTTTGGATTAAATTGTCTGCAATAAGAGCAAGTGCTAGACATAAAATGCACAATTTGCCAATCAGAAATATCTACTCGTTTTCCATTTGAAAGCGTAATAAAACGGCGTTCTTTTTTTACTGGATTCACTTCTTTTTTTACTTCAATTTCTTGTGATTGTCTAGTTAATTTTTCTTGGTCTAGTTTCTCAATCATTTCTAAAGTTGAGTTAGCCATTCCATAAGTAGGAATGATAAGAGCAAACAATAAAATTAAAAAATTCTTTTTCATTTTTTATTCCTTTTTTTATTAAATTTTTGGTTTAAATCCACTCACAATATTTAACACTCTTCTTGCTAAATCATCCGGTGTAATAAAGCCATACGCAATAGGTTTATACTCCCCTTTTCTTGGATTGACAAGGAAAAGTGCCGGAAAATGTTTTATTCCCATTTTTACCGCTTGCCCTGTATCTCTTTGCGATTGAGGAAATTCAGAATTTACACGACCATCTACTGTAATAGGAATGATTTTTAATTTATATTGTGCAGCAAAACTTTTCACAATTTCAGATAATTTATTATCTAGCGGATTATTGCCGCGATAGAAAAAGAAAAACCCGTAACGTTGATTAACAAACTCAATCGCATCTGCCTCTTCTTTTCTGCGCATTGTTTCTTTAATTGGCACAGTAGAATTATAAAAAGAGTTTTTAATGTTGTAATCAAGTTCAGGATATTTTAATAACATTTCTTCCCATTTCATCGAAAACTTTGTTGCTTTTTCTACGAAATAATCTTGATAAACTTTATAAATGGCAATGTTATCCGGAGTTGGATTCATAATTGCTGTATCTTTTGCCTCTTTAAGTTTTTTTTGAATTAACTCCATTTGTTCTGATGGTGATAATTCTTTTAAAGGTTGCTCAATTTGTGGCTGAGGTTTAATTTGTTTTTCTTTAGGTGTTTTTGGCAAATTGTAAAACTGCCAACCGACTGCCGGTTTATAATCGGTGCTAGGCGGTTCATTTGCATAGCTTACCCCTCCTAAAAAAAGGAGGGAAAGAATTGTTAAAAATTTATATTTACGCATCATTTCCCCCTTTTTATTATTGATTTTGTAATTGTTCAACAATCGAATTTTTCATGTGTTCCATAAGTTGTTCTCTATCCGGTAAATTGGTTCGCTCATTCAATTCATCGTAAAAATCGGAATAATCCATTGCGTTAAAATCAATTTTTTGTAATTCATCAACAGTTATTCCTCGACAATCCGGACTGCTTGCGCCCCCAAATCCAACACCTAATTGACCGGAGCGGCCTTGATATTGAATAATCCGTGCTAACTTGTTATCAAATACGCAATAAGCGGCTTTTCGTTGTACGCATTTCTTTAAAATCTTTCTAGAGCAAAATGTGCCAACATAAACGACCAATTTTTTCTCTTTTGCTTGCCCTAATGCGTTTTCTTCTGAATTACATTTAGCAAGGCCGGCTTTATGCCCCCATCCGCTATCTTTGCAACAATCACTAAAACCAAAACCGGATTTACGACAAAACATAGGTTTACCACTAAATGCTCTTAGGTGTTCCGCATCTAATCCAACATCCTTTCCGGCTTGTGCAAGGGTGGCTAATTGACTGACGGCATGGCCAAAATCTTTATTTACACTTCCCTCTAAGTCTGAACAAGAGCCATCACTACAAAAGAATTTATCACCGCAAACATAGCCATCTGTTTTAGTGGTTTTTTGACATTGATATTTCACTCGATGGCGTGTACACGCGCCATTTTCTTGCAAAATACACTCCCTTTCACTCACTGTGCAATTTGCATTATCTTCATATTTTTTACATTCATTATCGCTGCTTTCGTTTACTAGATAACGATAAGAATGTTCCCAACAATCTTGATGAATTTTAAAAGTTTGCCCCTCGCGCTCGAATGTTCTTGTTTCTGCCGGTTGAGTACATTGTGCTTTGATTTCTACGGCATTTCCGGTATCAGCCGGACAATTATTATCCCATTCAACCTGTGGTTTTAAGGTGTTTTCTTCTACCACATAATTTAAGGTTATACTCATTGTTTCTCTTTTGTAATAGACCCACGGATGCCACCATGAATCGCCGTTAGTTCTAAAAATATCTAACCGCTCCCCTTTAGTGACTTTTCGCGCTAAATTGTCAATGCTAAAACTTCTTCGACCATAATTAAAATCCCCAATATATACCCCTAAAAAAGATAGATTTTTCTTTTGGCAACGAATTCCAAAAAGTCCGTAATTTTCGAATCCACAAGCTTGTGTACTAAATCCGGTAATTGTGCCGTTTTCGGGAGCAATAATTTGCGCGTGATTTATATCAATCACCTTAAAATCAGAGGATACAAACTTAAATGTTTTTCTTTCTGTTTTTATATCCCCAATCCATTTCACATTAGCCGTTTTTTTACATTGCATTTCCACGTTATTATCTTTTTCGCAAAAGTGAGAACTAAAGGCTGTTTTACTTAAAACTTGATTTACACACTGCTGCCCATTCATTCCGGAAATGGCTTTAGCATTTTTTCGGATATTGTCGGAGTTTTTAATAAAATCACTATCTTGTGATATTTTGACTTTCGGATTGTTGATTACACTGTCTTTAATGGCTTTTCCACTTTCGGAAGTTTCTAGCGCGCTCATACCCTTACCCATTAAATTAGGGTTGCCACCTTTAACGCCGGTGTAAAACTGGCTTTCTTGTGGTCTTGCGTTAAAACCTTGAATTTGTGTAGGTTGAAAGTCTTTCATCACTTGCTGCGCATTGCCATTATTACCTTTACCCACATTCTGCCCTTGTTTGAATGCCTCACTCATACTTGAGGCATAAACAACACTGCTAGATAACAACATTCCAATAAGGAAAAACCGTTTTTTCATTTACATTCTCCTTGTGATGCAATTAAGCTAAGAGCCTGTTTTAATTCCACGTTACCGTGAATCACATCGAATTTTTCACCGCACTTTTTAACCAGTGCCGGAACGGCATTAATGCCGTAGTGTTCAAAACGAAGAGGATCAATTAACACGCCTTGAACGTTATATTTTTGAGCTAGATATAACACGGCTTTTGCTGTGCGATTCATATCATTATTTATTAAACCGCGAATATATACCGGTATTTCGTGCTGCTCTGCCTCGCGAATTAACGTGACTAATTGTTTTTCTGGAATAGAAAACGATACAAAATAAGCCAATTCATTCTCTTTATCTTCAAGAGGGGGCTGTGAAATTTGATTATAATTATCGTCTGCTTGTGCCATTAAGCTAATTGCGCACATTAAGCTAATAAAAAACTTTTTCATTCTTCCCTCTCTAAAACATTACACAATTACGCTTTTTCCAAATCAAATAGCCGTAGTTTTTTGAGGTTGTAGGCGTATCTTTGCCAATTTGCCAACGCATTACACTGCGGCCATAAGGATGACAATTATTAGCATCCGGAATCGGATTAATTAATTGATAACGGTATCTTTCTTTCGGTACGATTGGCGATGGATATTGAAAGCAAACGGCCGTATTTTCACCGATTGAATCTTGCGCAATGCCTTGTCTATGTAATTTAAAATTCATCCGCTCTGAAAGTAACACGGCTTGATCTAACGGCGAATTTTCTCGGTTAGCCGATCCAGTAAACGGATAGATTGAACCGTGACTACCGGCGCACCAAAATAGAATATCTAAAGGCAAATAAACTTCTGCGGCAAGGGCATCTGCAATACACGCAAATTGTGCAATCTTATTGCCAAAAATTGCCGCCTCCGGATTGACAAAAAGTGACAACGTATCATCATTCCACATCGGATCTAATTCAGAAAGATAAGCAATGTCATAGCTGCCGCCTTGCATACACATATCATCACTAAAAAGGCCAAGCCAACTAATCAAAGGGTATTTATACCAATGAACGTGATAGAATGTTCCATTTCTCGCTTTACTTCCGGTTGCGGTTGCGCTGCCGATGGTGCTTTTCTTTAATCCTCCAATTTTCATACCGCCCATATTCACCATACACATAGGGGAACGCGAAATATCGGTTGTGGCATACGGCTCCCAAAAACCTATTGCAATACCTACACGCTGAAAAATAGGAGGAGGGAAAGGGCAACGTTGAATCGCATTAGATGGGTTACGCGTATCAGGCAATCCGCTAGTAGAAACTTGTGTATTTCCAATACTCATTGGAAATAAACATTTCCAACAAACATCCGTAATTGGATTTACCCAACGGCCATCACAAGTCGAACCAATACCACCGCTATCGCCGTCACTGTCGCCGCCAGTATCGCCCTCTGCTAACGCGAATTGACTAAAAAGAATAAATCCGCAAACAACGATAATTTTTTTTAAGATTTTCATTTCAAGCCAAACTCCCGAATCCGTAATAATTTTTGATTAGGCATTTCATCAATCACACTAGGCACTGCTTTTATGCCAAAACGTTTTACCAGTGCGCCGTTTTGATCAAAATATAAGTCGGTATCTAATTTTTCTGTGACTTCGCGCAAATTGCCATTAAGTAAAATAATTTTGACTATTTTCGTTTCCGGTTTAAACGATTTAATCCATTCAATCTGTTTTTCATCGTCACCATCAATAAAAATTAAAGTTCTTGCAAAAGGTACAGTATCAAAAGGATTAACCACTTGGCCTTTACGCGCAAAAACTTGGCCTTTATGATCGGCTAAATCTCTTTCAACCGTATAAGACGGATCAAAACTTCGTTCACTATCTACCGTTGCAACCGGTAAATATACCGGCGGCGGTCTAAGTGCGTTTTCCTCTACACGTTTTTTTACTTCTGCTTGGATTTCTTCTTCGGATTTTCCCTCAAATTGTTCTTTCAAGCGTTCATCAATAAGGCTTAAAAGGTTTTGTTCTTGGATTTCCCAAATATCGCCTATCGTGCCTAAGTCTTTTGCAAAAACGCAAAAAGGAAAAAATAAGACGGGTAGAATGTAACGTTTTTTCATAGATTTACTCTTGTTTACCTTTCATTTTTTGCGCAATTTTTTTCTGAATATCGCCAGTTTTATCATCTACATTAGAAACAACTGCATCTTTTACTAATACGATGTAATTTTGTGATTCATATTCTTTAATAACAGAATCTAGTGCTACGTTATAACGTTTGACCATCAAATTTTTTTGATTTTCGTCTATATTCAAAGAGGCAACTTGTTTTAAAAAAGTATTGGTTGTCGCTTTAATATCAAATGCAACAATCTTTGACGGCGAAAAGAAAAAATAAACAACACTAAATGCAATTAATACCGATACAACAATCACAATAAGCTGATCGCACTTTTTAAGAAGTTTAGATAAACTGCCTTTTTTGCTTGGTTTATCTTCAACCATTGAAGTGTTTTGATTGTTTTCGTTATGCTCTTGTAATTCCATCATTGCCTCCTTAATAACGTTTATTGAGTAATTTATCCATTAATGCCGGCTCGGCTTTTTGAGCCATTTCCATAACAATCTGCTGAATGGATGCACCCTCTGCAAAACGTTTTTCACGATAGGTAAAATCTTCACCGCGCGATGAAAATAGTGCGTTGCGTAATGGGTCTAGTAATAACCGATGGAAACTACTAATCCCCCCCATATTGAGCAATAATGAGCTATATCCAACATTGCGCGCCGGTGGGAATTTTTTAATTAATTCAATTTCAAGATCGCTATAAATATTCGGCTCTTCTTTTACGAAAGAGGAAAACGATTTTGCATCTTGCATTAAAGTGAATTTAAAGCTGCTATTGTTGTAAGCAGCAAGTGCGGCGGTACTTAAATTTTTATCGTTTACGGCTTGCGTTACTGTTCCAAATGATCCGTTGTGTCGGCGCGCTGTACGATACCCCTCTTCAATAAATTGTGTTACCTTTTGACTTTTAGCACCTAATAATTTCCATCCCTCGTCAATAAGGTTTAATTTTCTAATATTACGGGGGGTCATATACATTGTACTTTCTACCCAAATCATTAGTGTGAATAATACGGCCATTAGTAAGTCACCAGTTTGTCTTAAATCCCCTAACTCTGTGACTACAAATTGCATATCAGGGCTTAATGTTGGCTCGTCTGAATTGAAATATTTTCCATAAATGCCTTTTGTGGTGTATTTTTGTAAAAGGTGGGTAATTTCATCAATACGGCCGCCAATTCGCTCTGAATCGCGAACTTCATTTTTGTGTTTTTGAAGATAATCTACAATATGATCGATTCGCATCCCTTGTTGATATTGAGGGAATTGCTCTGTAATCGCGCGTAAAATTAATGATTGGTGAACATCATCTAATAAGCCATTCGGACTAGCCAAAATACATAATTGGTCACGCACTCGCTCGGCTTGCTCTTCAATATTGGTTAAATTCGCAAATGGATTGAATCGTAAAGTCGAACCATTGATATATTGACCGCCTCGGCTTTTGCAAAATGCCTTATAAGAATCCCCAATATCGAAAATAGATACAATGCCGTGTGTATCTAAAACTTGGTTTACGATAGCTTGCGCCATAACTGATTTACCGGCGCCGGAGGTTGCAGACATGTACCAGTTATAATTTGTTGTTGGTAAATTTTCATCAAACAAATCAAGGAAAGCGACTTGATTTCGATAACTAGGCAACAAAATACCGGCGCGACTTAATTTATTATCACCAATAAGAGGAAGTAAATTCACGGCTTGGAATGTTTCAGAACGTAAAATCGTGCCTGTCTTTTTAAAATCTTGCCAATATTTAGGATTATTAGGGATAACAAAAGGAATTGAGGCGAACCAATCTCTTAATTGCATAAAATCACTACGGATCATTTTTAAGCCTTGCGCCTCGAAAGATTTTAAGACTTGCTCTGATTCACGCATCATTACATCGTCATCATCATCACAAAATACGCGGATGCCGACAAAATAATTGCTTAAAGAAGATTGGCCGGTTAATAAATTATTTCGTAAACTTTCCCATTCTTGGAATTCACGTTTTACAGACGGAATGATACGCGAAAATCCCCCATTAGCTTTTTTCTCTAAATCAAAGAATTTTCGATTAGCCTCATTCGTTGAGGAGGTTTGCTCTTCTGTATTCAAAATCATAGTGAAAATAAACGGACTGGTAATGCCTCGCTCAACCTGTAATAAATCCGCAATAATATTTCCGTTTTGCCATAAAAAATGCTCGCCGGGATTTTCTGTTAAGTGAAAGCCCATTGCTCGTGTCTTATGTTCTTCGCCGTATTCATCAAGTGATGAAATTAAAATATGACTAGGCTTAATAAGATAACTGGTTGAGGAATCGACTACTTGATTAGAAATATCCTTATCTTTGGAATAAGCGCGGCTATATTGTGTTAATTTGTCATATTGGAAATTGATAATTTCGCGTAAAAGACCACAAACAGATTCAACACTAGATACCTCGCTATACATACCGTTACTATTAAGCGCGCTGATAAAAGAACGTCTAACATCTTTTACCTTAATAATTGCTGTATCATTAAACGATTTAACCGGCATAGCATAACTAAAAAATAACCGATACTCGCGCAAGGTTAAAGGGTGATTAGCGCGATTAGGGAAAGTATCTTGTGCGGCTGAAAGATAGAAATTTTTTGTGACCCTGTTACATTCATCTGCAAACTCGCCTTTCCACTCAAAATCTTTTAAACCATAATTTACGATTTCTTTTATTGCTTTGCTACCTAATAAAGATACTTGCAAATAATGATCGCGCGGAATATTACTTTGTAAAATACGGTTAAAGCTCTCTACAAGCTGCTCATTTGCACCAATTAAAGGTTGTGTTTCGATAATAAAACCAATGGACTGATCATTGATAAAAAGCCCTGAATCTTGGTCATAATATTTGAATGGAATTAGGTCACGAATATGCGCAAACTCTAATTCCGTCATTAATTGTGATGTTTCGTTAGAAGTATCTTTTTCACCAAAAAGACTACTAATAACATTCACCACATCTAGCGGATTAAAGCCCATTATTTACCACCTTGATTTTGTTCTACGTTAGCCCATTGTGATTTTTTTGTTACAAAGTAAACAATCTCACCTAAATGCGCGTTGTCATCCGGCGATACATAAGGCGAAAGCCATACACGCGAAACACTGTCATCTCGTCTAAAAGGACGATTAGGTTCGGGATAGCAATATTTCAAAGTGCAATCACTATTTGAAGTGGTTGGATGATATGAAATACTTACCGGCTCAAATTCATCTTTTACATTATCTTTTGCATTTGGTTGAACTGTGCCGACTACTTTCACCGGTAAACGGATGCTACTTGTATTAATAAGGCGATATTGCTTTACATCAACTCGACCACCTCCCAATCCTGTCTTATTCATACCAAGGCTACCGCCGGCATTAGGATTAGTCATATCATCCGCTTGTTGCAACCAATAACCGGAATCTTTAGCCGGAATAGCGTGTTCAAAATCACTATTCATTCCAGCGCATCCAGTTAATACACTTACGGCGAAGATTAAACTGATTTTTTTATACATTCTGATTCCCTCTTATTTTTGATTTGGTGTAACAAAGTCACTTAATGATTGATTTTTGACTTCACCTAATTGTTTTTGTAATTCATCCGGTAAACCACTAAAGGCTTGTTGTTGTGTTTGGTTTACTTGCACCGCATTTGCTACCGGATTTTGTTCCATATCCATATCTTCAATAAATTCAGCCCAAAATCCCTCTTGGAATACCACTTCAACACGGTTTGCTGCCCCAATAGGGATAACTGGATGATACTGTTCTGCTCGTTGGATATAATAATCAGCTAATTTATTTGCTGCGGTTGATACTCCACCGCCGGCTGATTGACGAAGTACCTCGCTGCCCTCAATCGTTCTTGTCGCGCCCAATCCGGCTTGAGTATTGCCAATTTGTGATACCGCACTTCCTAACCCTCCAAGTGCGCCGGATGCAAAAGCTAACCCCAACATTTGGCCATTTCGCATAACTGGAATACCTTTGATGCCATTTTTACCATAAAATGCAACGTGACCTTTTACTGGTTGATCAATATGTTTTCCATTAATTACGCAAGATAAGCGTTCAGTTCTAACAATCGCGCGCTCACTTGAAATATCGCCATAAGTACCGGCAGTCACAAAACAACCTTGCAATTTTTTATTGCGGTGATTATCCGGTAAATGCAGCTCGCCAGTTAGTTTAAATTGCATCGGAGCCATTGTTGTTGAGCTTGCGGTAACGGCAGCACTAGCATCTGCACCCTCTAAGATAATGGCATTAGAAAACGCACCGGATGGCACATAAAAGCGTGATTGACCACTACCGCTTTGATTCTTTTTTTTGTATTCCTTACGTTCAAAACTACCATTCTTTTTAGGCGTATATGGTTCAGATAAAGAAATCACACCGCCGCTTTGTTGATAGTTAGCAGTTGGTGCATTAACTGACTGATTCATTTTTTTACGATCAGCCGTTTGTCCGGATTGAGAATTATCTATAACTGGTTCGCTATACATTGCCGGATTTTCTTTCACATCATTAACTTGCTCAAAGAGTTCATTTTGACCTTGTTTAAAATCCTCTAATTTTTTTCTAAATTCTTCTCTTTCCTTATCTATTTCAGTCAATCGACCATCCATAGCCTCTAACTTATCCAAAACTTGTCTTAAAGCCTCGCGGTTTTCTTTACTTTCAGCTTGCGCATCAGTAATAACTTGACCGCTAACTTTACCCTCAAAAGTGTTAGAAATTGCACCAGTTAAATCCGGCTCAATAGGCTTTTCTTCTTCTTCAAATTGAGGTGATTCTTCTTGATTTGGATTAATAAAATGATTTAATCCATAAACCGCACCGCCTCCGATTGCGGCTGCCGTTAAAATCAACCCCCAAAGGTAACGTTGATTGCCTTTTATTAATTGATTGATATTTTTACTAGCCATTATTCCACCTCTTTTAACACAACATAGGCAAACACTCGGCGATTAGGCGGTAGTGAACTTGCCACAGGATCAAAAGCAATAGCCATTACACCGCTATTCCACAAAATGCGCTCATTCAATTCAATTTCATTCATTGAAATATTGGTAATATCTAATTTCACCACGCGCATATCTTGACCGACCCACGCATCAGTATTGCGGATAGTTAAAATGCCTTTTAAATTTGGCGATACATCAAATTCTCGCTTTCTTGTTTCAACAAAACCATTTGGAATCCGTTGATTCAATAACTCTGTTAAAACTTGAGAAATTAAACCGGAATAGGTGCTATCTGCTGCGCTTATCGCGATTGAATCTGCATCTGATTCTTTTCCTTTGTCTGCAAGGTTATAAATCACAATAGAGGCAGAATTGTGATTTTTTTTAGGCGTTGCATTTACTGTAAAATTAAAGCCTTTTTCTGTTTCTACTAAAATTGAAAAAGGTTTACTTTCAGAAGTGGAAAAAACGACCGAACCATCAGTCGTTATAGCATCATTCAAAATCGCCCCACCTTTTGAAGTGATAGCTGCGATAGTGTCATTTTTCACATTAATAATATTTGGCTCTTTACTGCTTACTGTGGCATTAGTAGAACCAAAAGGCTTTAATGCAATTTCCATAGCATTAGTAGATTGTGCGAATAAAGCAGCCGTTAATAATGCAAAAGTAAAATGTTTATTTTTCATCTAATATCTCCGTAAATCCTGAAAGTTTTAACAAACCTTTTTCCATTAGGATTCTAATTTGAAAGTGTTTATCTACCGGCGGCGTTTTTCTTATACCATAAGAGAAAACAAGCTCCCCTTGCACATCCACAATTCCATTAGTAGGGCTAACTCGAATTGTTTTAGGATAAAAAACCGATGAACCATTATCAACGCTTAAACTTCTTTTCTCTTGAGAAAGAATAGGAATTAATTGCTCTCTTAATTCATTAGTTGTATAAGATAATAAAATCTCGTGACTTTGCTCAACATTTTGAGCATTTACATCCAATCTTAAAGAAATAAAACTTAATCCCATTAAACGCAAATAATCAGAATTACCACGCTCACCTTTAAAGCTATATTCCTGATTCCCATTATTAATCATTGGCGTGATAATAATTTGTTTATTTTCTAGTGCCGTTTGCACTAATTCTTGATTGGCTGAATATAAACGATGCGCTAGTAAAGACATTGATGCGGCAATAAAAGTCATTACTAAAACCGTAATTGCCAAACTTCTATTTATTTTTTTTATACGAATAAAAATCATTATGAAATCCAATATCTAAGATGTGACGGAGGCAATGCAGTGATAAAAAATGCCGTGACTGAACGCGGTAAAAACCAATACATTACGCATAACAGATAACTAGACCCTTTACCTTTTTTTAAGCGTCTAATTACAAAAAAAGAAACTATGAGAGTGATAGAGAAAACATAAAAATTGTAGAAAACAAGTAATAATCCTTGAGGAATAAAAAGAATCGCCTCGTCTAGTGGCAACCCAAGAAATCTTGTTTGATTAGATAGCATTGTCGGAAAACGATATTTATTCCGTGAATTATCATTCATACAACCACCTTAATTTATTTATGGATTTTAAAATCCAATTAAAAAAATGCGCCGTTACCCCGTAGGATAACGGCGGCATACTAGGCTTATTTACCGATTAAAGACCAAGCGATGTTACCGAATAAGATAACCGCAATGATTCCACCGAAAACAGCCAAGTTTTTAGTTCTGATATATGAATATACCGCCGCTAAAATTTCTAAAACAAGTAAAATCATCCACGCAGTAGAACCCACGCCGAAAGTATCTTTTACGTTTTGTTTTGCACCGGCTGCCATATCCGCAGCGTTAGCTGCTAATGGTAAAGCAGCTGCTGCCGCAGTCGTTAAAGCAGGTTGAGCCTTAGTAAACATTTTTTTTAAATTTTTAAACATAGTTTTTCCTCTTTTTGTTAATATGTTTAATTAAAAATCACACCAATAATTTTTACTGGTGCAAGTGAATTCTAGATAAAAAAAAAAGCGATTTGCAACAAGAAAACCGCTCATTTTTTATAAAAGTTTTTTAAAGGATTTATTCCACTTCAACAAAAAGTCTTTTCAACAATTCTTTCTCTTTATCTGATAGTTTAATATCTCTTGCAATTTTGCTCATTAAGTCAGGTGAAATCTGATTTAACTCATAAAAGATACTGAAAAATCTTTCCACTTGTAGGCTTGTTTTTATCACTGAATTAGCAATAAATGAAAGTTGTGATTCAATTCTACTGTCAAAAGGATTTGCACCGGATTCTATGTTGTCTAGCTTTTTCTTTTCAATTCTTGCGCCTAATTTTAATAACTCAACCGCAACAGCGTGTCTAGTTACATTTGCCTCACCATCATTAATTCTATTTTTCATTATCCGCTCAATTATTTCTAAAACAGAAAAAGGAATACGGATGCTTACTCTATTATTTTCATCGTTATTTTTGTACTTCACTTTTGAAACCCCTGTATAAAATTTGAACGTTTTTAGATTCTCTACAGATTCTCTGAGAGCATCCCACAGAATCTTTGCACGAATTTTATTATTTTTCTTTAATTTTATCAAAGGATTCTATACAATAGTCACAAAGATTCTACACAGAATCAGCTAACCCCGCCTATTTTTCTAATCAAAAACACTCAAATGCTTGATATTAAAGGAAATAAAAGAAAAACCTAGTTTTGCGTTAGGTGTGTAGAAAAAGTAAAAAAAGAGCCTCCGATATTAAATAGTTATCGGATAAATTTCACCATTTAAACGGTGGCTTTTATGAAGTTAAGGGGGCGAATGTATGCCAAATCTTTACGGCTTAGGGATTAGCACCGAAAGGCGAAAACGCCGCTTGCGGCGGTTGAGTTTTTTATGGCTGCTTGCAGCTATAAAAAATGCAAGCCCGACCCGACCAAAGGGAGGGTAAGCCACAAATAAAAGAAGAAAGAAGATGAAAAAATTTTTTAATTATGTAGAATGGGAAAAAATTTAGGAGCTAAAAAATGAATTTAAAAAAATCTGCTTTATTGTTGCTTTTTTTGCCTTTGTGGTCTAATGCTCAATGCTTTGAAAAGGTAGGTCGATTTTACAATTTCGACCCTGATTATTTGCGTGCTATTGCTTGGAAAGAATCAAGATTTAAGCCGTCTGCAATAGGCAATAATAATGATGGCTCAAGGGATATTGGCATTATGCAAATCAATACCTCAAACATTCCAAAATTAAAGGCTGTTTTCCCGAATATCAACATTAAAAACTTGTTGCAATATCCTTGTTTTAATATTTCAGTCGGTGGCTATATTTTAAATGAAAATTTTAAACAATATGGGCGTAGATGGCTCGCTGTTGGTGTTTATAATGCCGGAAGTAAAAACAATGATAAAAGGGTAAAAATCCGCTATAATTACGCAAGAGAAGTGAATTTATACTACAATCAAATTAAGCGTAAGGAATTAGTATTACCAAAGGTTTCATAAATGGATAAATTAAAGCCCTTTTTGATTGCATTTTTTACCGCACTCGCCTATTTAATGATTCTAATATTTCACACAAAAACGCTAGAAAGTGGAATCGTTTTGACCGTTATTTTTTCCTTTATTGGTTATAAATTGATAAGATATGAAAAACAGAAAAGTAAAGAAAAAGCAAGAAAGGAAATGATTTATAGTTTTAAAAAAAGCTATGATAAATACGCAGTAAAAAGGAAAATTTCCGATTAGGAATTTTTCCTTTTTTTTAAAAGTGTAGAATGATGCTTTTAAAAATTCTTTCCACTTCTGCCCGATTCTGTCTTTCTTCTTCGATTAGGCTTGCCATATAGTCTGATTTTGTAATAATGTCGTCTATACATTGAGCAAAAAATCGCACTTCATTTTTACCTTTAAAGCAAAAAGATCTGATTGGCTTTTTAAACTCAAAGGCAAAAATGACCGCCTCGGCGTATTGTTTTATTTCAAGTTTTCTTAATGGATCAATCATAGCTTTTTTATCCTATATTTGCCCGCCTTTCGGCGGGCTTTTGAAATTTAGGCTTTACTTTCTAATTCTTGGCTTTTTTGACCTTTTACGATAGAAGAGCCGTATTTTTCGCGGATTGCCTCCATATTCCAAGATCCGCGATTAAGGCTTTTATATTCTGACGGTCTGTAATACCATTTTTTCTTTTGGCTTGCCCAATAACAGCCCAATGATTTAATTTGATCCTTATAGTCTTTTGTGTTCCCTGATAGCCAAATCCAGTTACCGCAAACTTCGATTTCTACCCCTTGCATTTTTAAGATTTCAGAAATAACTTTTTCCAAATCTTCGGAATAATCGTAGGCGTTTTTTTTCGTCTGTGTGTTTTATTTCTTCAAGGTTTAAACCTTTTAAAAATTCATACGCACTATTGATGACTTTCATCATCTCAACGCCTGTTGGATTGCGATCTGGGTGGTATTTAATAGCCATTTTTTTATATGCTTTGGCTAATTCTTCTTTGCTTACTGTTCCTTTTAAATTGAGAACGTTTAATGCTTGGTTGATGTTCATAATGATGCCCCTTATAGGTTCGTTTTTGATAGGAAATTCCCACTATGTGAGAATCTGTTTTTGTTGAATGGCTTTCCCTTTCAA
>OGIN01000511.1_pt1 | contig 36636 bp, 30 predicted proteins | sample 1571851 | NCBI WGS metagenome assembly OGIN01 (sample SAMEA2582123, study PRJEB24529) | metagenome | biome: Human gut stool | place: China | collected 2011 | reverse complement strand
TTTGTCCGGTTTTTAGCAATTCATAATACGCTTCATTTAAAAGGATTGCCGACAAGCTGGAGATTTCATCGTCTATCGGAAGCGGTGTGAGAACTGCATCATCTTCCAATATAACAAAATCCGGATTTCTGGAAAATATTTCTATCATATATGGATATTCTTTGCTTTTCGGAGATGTGAAACGATAAAACTGTGTATTTCCGGTACTTTTATTCAAATGCTCATATCCTGCTTCCTTGACATACTCCCAGAACTGCCTGCCGAACTCCGCTGTTATGGATTCGACAATCAATACAATATCTACATCTTTTGTAGCACGAAACGGTAATTCTTCATTTTCCATAATCAAATCACAAGCTGTCCCGCCGATGATAACATATTGATTTTCAAAACCCTGAAATCTTTCCTTAAATTTTGTAAATCCGCTGACCATTACTCCTTCAACCTTCTTTCCTGCAATTCATCTACTGCTTCTTCAATTCTCTCATCGTTTGTATCTCCAAAAGATAAAACAATGGAAATATCGTCAGCACTGTTATCCTCTGAAAATTGTTTCGGGTTGTATGCCCATAATTCAAGTCTTACCTGCTTATCCGGGTCTATCAATTCATCGGTCAGCAAAGTTTTATCATAATCCCTCTCACTGATTGCATAGGTAGCAACTCGGCTTGGATTTAGCATTGTTTTTTCAGAAAGTGCCGTCCCCCCTGCAAAGACCATATTTTCTGTAACTTGCGTCTTATCTATATATCCTGCTTTGCGGACAGGTGTTGTCAAATATACTTTTGCTTTTTCAAATAATTCATCTCTGTTATATTTTGACTCAATAAACTTGTTGACACCGTCTTTTGCTACAAGAAACAAATCCGTCGCTTCCAACTGCTTTACTGCTCTGGTCAAGGTCATTGCTGTAAATGGAAGCACTTTTCCGGCTTCTGAAATATACAATCGTTTTTTCTTACTATACAGATAAAACAAAAACAACTGCTGTGTTGAGCAAACAAACTTACCTGTCAGCTTTTGGGGTTCTTTCTCATCAGAAAGCATTGTCCCGATGAAAGGAAGAAAGACCTGCTTATCAGTAATAAACGGTATATTATTTTCTATAAGGCTTTTTCTTCGATAATTAGATACCGACGCAAGTTCAAATACGACTGGTACATTATCAATCTGCTGTATTTTTGTAATCTGTTTTTTCAATGCCGGAAGTGTGGCAAGTTCTTCTGTCGGAGTAAGCATTATACAGCGTCTGTTTCCAATATATGCTGTGTGAAAATTATAACTCCCTGCAATATAAACAGGCAAAGAATCCTGATGATTCCATGCTTCATATTTTATAGAAATCCCGAATACGCTTGTAAGCATATTTCCCATTCCCCCTTAACTCAATTTCTTTCATTTTAACTTAGCTGATGTTAAAAGTAAAGTTTTTGAGTTATTTTAAGTTTATTGCTAATGCAAACTTCCAGAAATTTTACAACTAATTATATGTTTCATTTTTTTCATACGTCCCCGCCTCTACATCCGCCTGCCACACTCCCATACAAGAGTATCATCCAAAACATCGGCTGCCGGTAATTCACAAGGAAAAAACTCTCCGCCAGAAGTCCAATCACAGCGCAGGTCATAGCCGCATCTATGCGTCGCAGCTTGCGTCCAAGCCAGACCAACAAACAACTAGTCGGAATTAAACCATAGCAAAACATCACACTGAACAGGCAGCAATGAATCTCATTCACCTGACTTGCCAATGTAAATCGGTCAAAACCGCCCTCTCCAGCTCCATACAAAAGATACTGAGGGTACAGTACCAGCTTCTCCATTCCACGATCCAGAAAAAGTCCCAACAGGCCACCATGAGCAACCTTCCATATCTTCTCTTGAATCCGTGTCAGCATATTATAATCCACCGTCTTCACATCAAAATCCGCTGCAGGCCATATCCACCATAAAAACAAACCAAATATAAGCACTCCCATACAGATTCCCAAGATCCATACCTTCACTGATACACCCTTTTTGCATCCAATTTGATACAGCCCATACAAAACAGCCAAAATAGTAAATACAAAAAATCCCAATAAGATTCCCGTAGACTTCGATGCTGCGATCACCGGCAAGACCAGTACATAGAACACAGGAAAGCTCCGATCCCCAAACCGGCACCGGTACAGATACAAAAGCAATATCATCATAAACAGGAAAAATGCCAGTTGGTTCGGATCATTAAAGGTTCCCTGATAGCGAATCGCTCCCCAATACTCACGAAACATGCGTCCATGACCCGACAGATATATCAGCAGTTGCACTCCGATATTCACTTTTACCACACAATTAATCCCGGTCAAAAAAGCTTTTCCGCCATATTCCGTCAGATAGCAGAAACTCCAGATAGCACAGGCATTGAAGATCCAAAAGCAGGTATACTTAAAAAATTCACCACGTCCCAGGCGAATTCCATAATATGTATTAATCACCAAAACAAATGCCATAAACACATAAAACAGTCCTTCTGTCTTCAGCTGAAAAAGACGTTCCGGTCTTCTTCTCATACAGTCACATAACAGCATAAAAAAGGAGGCGAACAGACATACATCCGCCGCCTCCATCCCCCCAGAAGGGAATAAATAAAATTGTTTCAAAAATATAAAAAGCAAAAAAAATAAGACCGCCGCTGCCGTCCCATTTCCATCCGGTATACTTCTATTCCATTTCTGCAAAACGTCCATAGATCTCCCTCATCTTTTTTTCCACCACATCTAGGCCAAACTCCCGACTTTGCATGATACAGGCTTCTTCCATCTCTTTCCAGCTGCTTCTCCTAGAAAGCATATCCCGAAGAGCTTCCGCCCAAACATCCGCATCCTGAAGATGATTCAGCATGATTCCGCCCGGGCATAGCTTCATTCTCTGATTTGCTGACTCGGTCCATCTATCTCCCATCAGATCTGTATTTCCTCGGATCTCCGAACAGATCACCGGAAGTCCACTTGCCATGGCCTCCAGCATCGCCCTAGGCAATCCTTCCTGAAAGGATGGAAAAAGGAAGATATCCGAAGCTCCAAAGATCTCCAGCATATCTTCCCGGTATCCTAAAAACGATATATGATCGGTAATTCCAAGCTTATCTGCCAGCTCATGGAGATGCTCATTCAATTCTCCATGTCCACACAAGAGCAGATGAAGCTTTTCATAAACACTATGATCCGTCTCATCCCTCATCCTGGCCAGCATCCGAAACAAAACTTCCTGATTCTTCCGGGGTATCATCTCTCCGGATGTCAGAAGCACCACCTGATCAGGCAGAACCCCAAGGCTTTCTCTCTTCATCTGCCTTTCCTTATCCCCAAGTGCTTGAAACTGAGAACTATCTATCCCCACTCCCGGCACATAATCCACATACCTCGCATGGAATTTCCGCTTCGCCAGCTCATAATCCTCCTGATTAATACAAAGCTGCTGATCCGTATATCTGGAAAGGAACTTCTCCATCTGGTAGTAAATAAGCCAGTTCTTCCATGAGGCCCCCTTAAAAAAATGGAATCCATGGGCCGTATAGATAACCGGTCCCGTACCAGTTACATGTGCTGCCAGACGAGCCATGACACCACCCATAGGCGTATGACAGTGTACCAACGAAAAATGCTCCCTTTTCATCAAATCACACATCTGTCGGTACACTAGACAGTTCTTTGCACTGAACGGACTTCTGACAAAATCAATTTGGTGTCGAATTATCCCGGTTCCATCCAGGCGATGATTATCCGTACCATAGGAAGGTGTATGAAAATTCGAAGCATAGTGAACCTCATAACCTAACTCCTGCAAAATACGCACATTGTTCATCTCAAACTGAGGAACAAAGCCGCTGACGTGAGTAACCAGAAGGGCCTTGCGAAGCGGTTTCAATTGTTCCGTCTCATTCAACTGTCTCTTCCGATTCATCTGCTTCTCCATTCAGACACCTCCTGCATCAATAATGAATCTTCTTATCAAACATGTTCCGGTACTGCAATCTCCAATACTCCTCCAAAATCGGCTGACTGGTATCCAGCACTTCCCAATTTCCATCCGCATCACGCCAAGAACTTCCATCCATCGCTGGGATCTCTTCCCGCACGCTCTTCAAAAACTCCTGATATGGAAGAAGTTTCATTCCTGCCTTTTCAAACATCAGTTCCGAGAGAAAATTCGCACTAGTAAATACATTTTCCTCTGCATCGATCTCATAATTCGCCCAGATAAAAAATGGGACAATATAGCGGCTCTGCGCTTCCGCAAGTGTCCACTCCGTCAGCGGCTTTCCTGCTAACGTCTCATAGAAACTTTCTTCCACCATCGGCTGATGATCCCCAAAGAATACGATCACCGTTGGATCTTCTATCTTGCTAAAATAATCAATCAACATCGGAATCGCCGCATCTGACTCACGAATCAGTGTCAGATACTCTTCTGCATTTGGAAATTCTCCCTCATGCCCCGGAATCCGGACTGCATTCTCTGTAAAATATCCCGTGTCGTACCCGCTGTGATTCTGCATCGTCACATTAAAAATAAACGCCGGCTGTCCACTTTGACAGATTTTTTCAAACTCTTCGATTACCTTTTTATAAGAATCCCGATCCGAAATATAACGATCCCGAACCAGCTCTGCATTTTCAAAATCAGACACATCCAGAAACGTTTCAAAGCCAATTTTCGGATACACTTGGGCGCGGTTATATCCTCTCTTATCATATGGATGAATCGCCGTGGTATGATACCCTCTGGCTTTCAAAATCTGTGCAATCGAATACGTGCCATTCCGTGTGATATACTGCTGATACGGAATCGATCCTTGAAGAAATGCCATCGAATTTCCTGTCAGAAATTCATACTCTGTATTTGCCGTTCCACCTCCGATCGGATATACCTGCATATAACCTTTTACTACATTTCCCGATAAAGAATTAAAATTCGACATATACACTTCATTATCCAGTTCCGGGAAAATCACACTGAGATCCGAAAAACTCTCATTCATAATCGCGATCACATTCGGACAATTCTGTTCCTTCTCATCTTCCGTTTCTACAAATTTCGAAATCATCTCTTCCGAATCTTTTGACGAATATCCCGCTGGCTCTTCCAGTTTCATATGGCGGATATCCGAAATGAAGCTAAGAGCAATCCCATACCTCTGAATGTTTATATTTTGATTCCAAAAATCCATATCCGGGGCAAATAAAGCTCCACCCATCATAAAACCAAGCAGACATACAGACGGAAGCGACCACACTAAAACACACGAAAAAACACGTTTTTCTCTTCCATAAAAATAAAAAGTCAATACAAGAAACGCTATCAGAAGCCACAATGCCAGAAGCATCGGTCCCGTCACACTGTAGTGGTAATTCATGAACACATTTTTAGCCGTCCCCACCGCAAGAAAATCTCCCGGCACGATAGGCGAACCACGAAACGAACGCACAAACGAATTTGCTACAGAAAATATGTACATGACAAACATGACCGCCGATACCGAATAAAAAACACTTCGAACCAACATATATGCAATCAGCAGAAGCAGAAGATAAATCACGATATTTCCAAAAATATATTCTGCGCCAATATTCGCCAGGTTCTGTTCCACCAGTTCGACCATGTACAATAAAATAACAGATGACAGAATCAGCCACACGCCATCTGTCACTATCTGATAAATCTTTTTGTCACTGTCTCGCTTCTCATGCCATTCATGAACATTTGCTCCAACCGCCGATATGACTAATAATGTCAAGCCACATCGAATTCCTAAATCCAAGATGTGAAAATAACAGGAAATAACATATAAGACAACATAAAATCCAATAAAAAATGCTACTCCCTTTTTGATTCCGATCGTTTTTCTTAAATTCACAATCAACTGTTCCATCCCTGCCAAACAAAACAGTGTTATCAGGAATACTCCGGCAAACATCACTAGATTATTAAAAATAGAAACACTGCCGATTGTTTTCCGCAAATAGTAAGACTCCCACCCGGAAGAATACAAATCTGTGCGGCTGATTCTCTTATCATTAGACCAAACTTCTGCCACACCAGAGCCATCATGCATCTGGAAATCCACCTGAAGCTCTTTCACATTTTCTGCTGTATAAGAAAGCGTAGCCGGGCTGTCCGGATTGACCACCATCCAGACACCATCTGCATGCTTCCAGTCTCCCTGCTTTTCTATTGAATCAAAGGGGACTTCCTCTCCATCCAGAAGAATTCGGACAATCCTTATATCTGATCCACCTGATTTGATATTTCGCTCGGCTGTTGCTGTAATGACCAGTCTTGCTTCTTTTGCAGGGCTGGCAAATATATCATTAAAAATCGTATACGAAAAGAAGAGTGAGATTACCAGTGCTACCAGTAAACTCGCTCCATATTTAAAATATAAATTCTTTTTTTGTTTCATTGCTATAAATTCTCATTCTGAATTTTATCTTATAATCCGACTTAATATATTCATATGTATATACGAAATCAAGAAAATCACAGCTATAGTTATAACAAATGACAATGAAAACGGAATGCTTATATATGAAAAAAACGACAATAAAAATCTTCCAAATGTCATATGCATCAAATACACCGACAAACTGATCTTACAGCAAAAATCTATCATCTGACTCTTTTTGAATTGTTCTTTAAAAATTGCAAATATTATAATTAAAAAAAGAGAGTATATAAATGATACAAAATAACAATATGTATCATGATACTCTCTGGCAAATACCCAAAACCATATCACCATAAGCACATAATTTACAATCAGCAATAAACTCCCATTAAAAATTGAAATTCGCCGTTCTTTTCGAAAGATTTCTCCTAAAATCATTCCCATCAGAGGCATGTAAACGAACACTAACGTTGAGGAAACCGAAAGATGAAACCCCTTTATTAAAAACATTATCAATAATACAAATAATTCTAAAAATAAAAAGTTATACTCTGGTTTTATTTTTTCATAAATCCATGCATATCCTATTCTTACTAGATAAAATAAAAACAAAGGAATTAAAAACCAAGTGGTGCCATTAATGACATCTCCATGACCTGTAAAATATCCAACCAAAGTCATACTTTCAATCCATTGTTTTGTCGAAAATTGACTCCAATAAGTTGTTTTTATTATCCAAGTCAATCTTTGTAGAATATAAAATAAAAAAATGCCATTAAACATCCCACATAGGTTTTCATTGTCTTTTTAAAAGTCTTTTTTGCTTCATTTTTATAATTTCCGTTATATGTAAACAAAAAACCACTAAGCAAAAAGAATAATGAAACACCAAAAGCGCCAAAATCTTGAATTATATCTAACGGGACTACAAAAAAGAAATCTATTATTTTTTTTACAATCCAATTAGGATTATAAAAGCCTCCCAAATGATCATATAAAATCATAACCAGTGCAATTACACGTAAATAATCAAACGCATATATTTTTGAACCGTTTGACTTATCTGAATATACATCTACTTTTTCCACCATACTACTTCCATAACTCCTTCGGGTATGTACCATCTTCTATCATAAGATGAAACTTCTCCTGCGCCGGTTCTATATCTTCCTTATACGTAATTCCAATCCACCGATCCGATGTATTCAGAACTTTTACAGAAGCCAAATTCTTTTCCAACAATTCAGCTACAATGTTCGGTAGAAGATATTCTTTTTTCTCCGGATTTTCTCCTAATGTATCAAGGAATCTGGTAAATCCTTCGTCTATGTACTTCAAAAAGTCCGGATATCCCGCCCACATATTCATGGATACCATCGTATCCGGTGTGATCCATTTGCTGACTTCCGCATTATCGCACTGGATTTTTCCATCCACTATCTGAATTCCCGTTGTCTCAATCACTTTCTCCAGATATCCATTTTCATCTGCCACACAGACACCTCTAGTTACAGCTCCGTTCTCACTCAGCGTGTTCTTCAAAGAAAATCCAGCCATGGCAAGGTTCATCTTCTCTTTATTCTCATTCTCGGAACTCAAGAAATCATGAAGCTTTATAAATGCTTCTTTTCCATAATAATCATCTGCATTAATAATCACAAATGGCTCTTTGACCACACTCTTGCAAGCCAAAATTGCCTGTCCAGTTCCCCATGGTTTCACGCGCCCTGCAGGGACTTCATATCCATCCGGCAAGTTTTCCAATTCCTGATAGACATACTCTACTGGCATAACTTTCGATAAGCGATTTCCAATCACTTCTTTAAATTCCGCTTCGATTGCTTTTCGAATCACAAAAACAACTTTGGTAAATCCAGCTGCTTTCGCATCGTAAATCGAAAAATCCATAATAATCTCCCCATTGGGAGCCATCTTTGCAAGCTGCTTGATACCGGTTCCGAAGCGGGAACCGATGCCAGCAGCCATGATGATTAGGGTTGTATTCATATTTTTCTCCTAAAAGTACATTTTACTTAGAACAAATGCCATCTACAACGTAAGCATTTTTTCGCGTTTCATATTAGGCTATACCGTCCATCTTATAAATAACTATTCCATGGTCCTGCCCTTCGCCACATTTCACGGCTTATCCACATCCAACATTTTCAGAACACCCACATAATATCCCAAAAGCTGTATATTCTAACACCAACGATTCTATCAATAGCTTTCACTATCTATTTAGGGTTATAGGCACCACAAGCATTTTTCAGTAAGATTTTCATCAGTTCACTATTACCCTTAAAAAAACTTATTTTCGTTGGAGTCTTTCCTGTTTTAGGATATACCCTCGCAACAGGAATTTCACAAGCTTTCATGCCGATCTGTGTTGCTCTGACAGACAGGTATGCCAAAAGCTCATAAGTCATAAAAATATCTCTCAACGGCTGAACCCTGTTATCCTTCAGATAACGTGCTGAGTATGCCCTGTAAGCATTTGTCGTATCTGTAAATTTATAATTCGCTGTCAATGAAATTATTGATGCAAAAATCAAAATCTTTATTGAATCTCTCAAAATATCCTGCTGATTTCATAGCTGTAGATATTGATCTGGGATAATGATACCCTTGATGAACTCTTGCCTGATTTATGTATGTCGCTCTTCTAAATGGTGTAGGATCACATTCAAGGACCAACACCTTCTGTCCCTTTTCTCCACAAAATAGTGCAGAATATAATCCATACAATCCTGAACCTATAATAATTTTATCATAGTGCTCCATACTTTCCTCCTTAAGTTTATACTTTTATAAAAAAGAAAAAGGCTACAGAAAGCCTTCAAACATTCTTGATTTCGTATATTCATTTTTCCACCAATATATAAAACTATACATCTTCATTCTTTGACCTTTTTCTTTAATATATAATACAATTTAAAAAGTATTTTTTATTGTTTCAAACAAGTGTATAGATATGCTAAATCTCCATCAAACTCCCGTCAACAGATCTCCAAATTCATCATATAAACATATGTTATATCTAAGTTTTGATAATTCAACACCAATATGAACCGACATTTGTTTTTCAATACAGTCATTTATACTTTCTGCAAGAATCATTTTGATTTTTTTATTACTGCATTTCGTGTATTCATTAATTTCAAAATATCGCTTCAAATCATTGTTTATATACCAATTTAACTCATTTAAAATCAGATAATCTCCAATATAATCAGCTCGGCAAAACTTCTGGCATTTTTCTATGCAATTATTTACTATTTTATCTGTATATTGTAAATATACAGTGCCATCAAACAATTCCGGATTATTTAAATACCGTTCAAATTTTTCTATGATCTTATCCAAGTATTCCGATATTGTTTTTTCTTCACTCAACAACTCCTTTTTTACTGCATCCAATGTCTTTTTTACCACTCCTGATGCAGAAATAATACGTAGGGCAACCTTATGCACCTCATCCGGATAGGAAGCACATTGTGGCAATATACTATCAAATGAGAGCTGTTCCACCAAAGCTCGTTTTACGTAATATCCGCAGCTTCTATTATGACCATGTAATACCCTTACATCTGATAATATTGCAATTCTATAACCATCGCGTAGCAAACGAATCCCCATATCCAAATCTTCTGCATAATTAAACCTATATCCATATTCTCTAAAAATTTTTGCATGTATTGCACACGTAATATCTGTTAAAGATGCTTTCTTTCTAAGTTCTAAGGCATCATCATTTTTCGTCAACTGATTATATCTATTTCCATCTGTTATTCCACAGAACTCAGCGTGTGATTTTGTTGCTATTTTGTAAAATAATTCTGTTGAATCAGGGCATAATTCTGCCACACTTACCGCTGCTACTTTACATTCATCAATAGGTTTTACAATTTTAGAAATCCAATTATCACCTATTGGCAATGCATCTTGTGTCATAAATATTATAATTTCTCCGCTTGCTTTTTTTGCTCCCATATTTCTAGCAAATGAATGAGAAAATTCTTCATGCTTAATTTTATAAATATGCGCCTGATATTTTTCAGCAATTTTCAAAGTATCATCTTTACTTCCTGAATCAACAACTATAATTTCAATAGATTTTACAAATTTTTGTTTTTTTAGTTTGAATAACATTATATCAAATTGATTTCCTGCATTATATGTCGGAATTACAATAGATATCTTTTTCAGACAATTGTACTGATTTTCTATATTTTCCTTTTTAACATTTTCTTCTGTGTCTTCTAACGCTTTTTTTGCATTACAATAAAATGCTTCTTGAGAAAAATATTTCATATAAGCTTTATATCCATTGTTTCCAAACACTTCCCTCTTATTTTTATTATTTATCAGGTATAAAATTTTTTCAGAAAGTTCTTCCGCGCTATTATTTTTATAAATCAGCCCACATTTTTCTGTCTCAACAATTTTTGCTGTACCCGTATTTTCTGAAACAATAACTGGTACATTATTTTGCATTGCTTCCGTTGCTACAATAGGCATTGGATCATCTCTCGACGCACAAACATAGCAATCTATTTCTTTATATAAATCACCCATTTCTTTTCGATCTAATTCTTCTAAAAAGAAAGTATTTTCTGGAAAGTCTTTACAGATCTTCTGAATCTTATTATATATAGGCTTATAGTGTTTTTTCCCAACAAACACAAAATAACATTTTTTTCTCTCTCCATCATCCAATTTACGAATAGCATCAATAAAAACATCAAATCCTTTTCTATATTCTTGAACACCCACTAATGAAAATACTACCTTATCTTTGGACTCAATAGGAAGTTCAAATTTTATCTCTTCCCCCGATTCATTTTTAGGAACATAATATAATAAATCATCAGCTGTATATAACGGTTTATGGTAAAGTAATCTTTTTTTAGCATAATCTCCAACCGCATAAATTCTCACATTATCTGGAATATGCTGTGGCATTGCGCCAAAAAAATTCTCATCCTGATAAGATGTTTCCGCTTCATGAATCCACCATAAAACAGGAATTTGACTCTCACTTAAACCATTAATAATTGGTGCACTTGCAATTGTATTAGCAATTACAATATCAAATAAATTGATATATGATTTATATGTATTTTCTCTATAAAGCATTGGATCTATTAACGCCGGAATGCCATATCTAGTGCATTCTTCTTCTAATTTTCCTCCACACGGTGATATAATAACTGGGCACTCCCCTCCTTCCTTTAACATTTTAGCAAAATAAAACAATGCAATCGGTGCTCCTGTAAGCAACATTTCATGTGTAACTAATAATATTTTCCGCTTCTTTTTTCGTTCGTAAGAAATTAATTGGTCTTTTTTTATAATTTTCCTATTACCCAATTCAAAATAATTTGCAATTTTCATAAATGTTTTTATTTTTTCATGTGCAAATTTTTCTGAATCTTTATCTTTTTTTTCTCCCTTTATTATATCCACTAATCTTCTTATCGGTTTTGTCAGTTTCCAAAACTCTGAATTTTGAATCATTTCCTTATCTAAGTTAGCTTTTTCCGCCATTGCAATATAATGCATCATTTCATTCGCATATGCTTTATTTGCATTAGTCAAACTTAATAACTGTTGTTCTTTTAAGCTGAGACGTTTTTTTAACTCACTATTTTCTAATTGTAAAGTGTCTATTGTCTGTTCTTCTTTGCAATGAAGGATCTCTTTATAATTCTCCATTATTTTATTCTCCTTACCATTTACTTTTGTATTTCACTCATTCATAATCTATTCATATGTACCCGTGGTATCTTTTACTTTATAATTTTCTTAACCCACTCTCTCCTCCGACTCCCAATCGGCAGCACCTTATTGGCGATCTTCCGAATGCCCACATTCTGCTCCATCTTTGCGATTCTTGACAATTCTGCCTCTCGCTCATCCATCAGGCATCGTTTTGTCTTTTTTAAGAGCATCGGATAATACGGCGACAGCTTCGCATACTCCCAGAAATATTCCGCAAAGTCACAGTCCACCACATCCCACGGTTTCTGGTATCCGGCGAAATGAATCAAATACGGGTGTTTTCTTGCCTGTGTGTATGCTTCATAGAGCTGTCTCGGTGCCATCTTGAGAATGTCCATGCGGCTACGCCCTATCTCCTGCCAATCCATCAGAGTATTCCACTGCTGTGGCAGGTAGGTTACATTGTTTTTGCACACGATGTTCAGGATATCCTGATCATGGCATCGATAGGAATGGGTCAATGCCATCTGTATCATATCTTCTGAACTCATCGTCCTGCGGAGTCCGTCCAGATCAAGAATTAGGACGCCCGCCTGGAAATAGTCATACGGACTGTCCAGTCCCAATGTCTCGGTTGCATAGGTCTGCCAGTTGTTCTGATTCAGGTTCAGCTGACCTGCTACATCGATATCTTTAGCCGCTCCAATCACGGCTCCGTTCAAGTCAAAATCATACAATTCTGCCACATCATGATCGGCCACCATGTCACAGTCCAGATAGAGGATCTTATGGTAATTTGGCATGATCTCCGGGATGATCAGGCGGTAATATGTCTCTACGGACAAGTGCTGATCGACAAATAATTTGCCCGCATCGAAGTATTCACATACTCGGATGAAACGAATCGATATATTCTGTTTGTCCCTGGCTGCCATGGAAATCAGATGCTGATTTTTCTCAGAAATGTCGTTGTACAGAATAATGATGTCATACTCTCTCTCCGGTGAGGCATTCGCGATCACCGAGCGGATCATGATGTCAAGATACGGTGAAAATTTATCGTTGGCAGACAGTACGATCGGCACGCCTGCTGGATAAACCGGCTCCAGAACCGCTTTCGGCGCTGTCTCTTTGAACAGGGTTTTCGGCAGTTCTCCCGCCCGGATTCCCGGCTGGGTTTTCAGCCATTCATAGTAGATGCCGCAGAGGCGTTCTGCCAGATATCCCATCACCCGGTATTCTTCCACGCTGTACCAGGTACTGTCGATCCGCTTTTCTGCCTCAAAAAGGATGTCAAAGAGCCATGCACAGTAATTTTTATAGATCTCTTTTTTCATGATGAACATATTGCACTCATGGGCGGTTTCGGACTGCATATACGAATCTGCTGTCTGTGCAAACGCCGGATATTTTTCTTTCAAAATCTGCAGGGTAATATCCAGATCTTTCCGGTGCTGGAAAGGAACCATGCCATATTCATGGTACACATCCATCGTTTTTCCTTCTGTCTTAATGCGCGGATACCGGCGTCCGCGGACGCTGAGCACGTCATATTTTGTGATCAGATCGCGCATAATCTCCGGCTGAAGTTTCATTTCCTCGATTGCTTCTTCTGAGATGCGGTCATAGGCAATATTCCCCCATCCATCATCTTTGTTCAGAGACGGATCAAATGCCAGATAGCGGCGATAATGGAAAAATCCATAGTAATCCGCCTCTTCATTTTTCCAGGCCCAATACTGGGCCGTCAGTTCACAGTAGGTTTTGTTTCGATCGGAGATATTGTCTCCCTCATCGTCATGCAGCATTCCCAGAAGTTTTTTTCCAGAGAGTGCCGTTCCTACCTGAATCGGGTATAAATATGGGTTTTCCGGCACATAGGCCGGTTTGTGACAGACCACGTAGATCCGGATATCCGGGTTCTGTCCTGCTTGTTTTTCCATGTATATTACATTCCTTTCATCTACAGCATTTTGCGGGATTTTTATGCGTTTTCCGGCAGATTCAGGCTTTCCATATAAGCATCGCAGACGCCCTCTGCCTCGCCCTGCATAACCACATTTCCCTTGTTCAGCCAGATTGCATGATCGCAAAGCTGCCGCACGGTTGCCATCGTATGGGAGACAAAGAGAAGTGTCGTTCCATTTTCCAGCATATGGTGCATGCGCTCCTGGCATTTTTCCTGGAATGCCGCATCTCCGACAGCCAACACCTCATCGACGATCAGGATCTCCGGCTGCACGATCGTCGCGATCGCAAATCCCAGTCTCGCCGCCATACCGGATGAATAGTTCTTGATCGGCATATTCATGAAATCTTTGAGTTCTGCAAATTCGACGATCTCATCATAATGCGCATCCATAAATTCCTTGCTGTAACCGAGAACGGCGCCATTTAAATAAATGTTTTCCGTCGCCGTCAGTTCCCCGTCGAATCCGGCACCCAGCTCGATCAGTGGTGCAATGCTTCCTCTCACTTCTACCGTGCCGCGGTACGGTTTCAGAATACCGCAGATCAGCTTTAAAAGTGTCGATTTACCAGAACCATTCGTTCCGATGAGGCCCCACGCTTCGCCGCGTTTTACCTCAAAATTGATATCTTTCAGAGCCATAAATTCCTGGAACATCAGCTCGCGTTTGATCAGTTTTACAAAATATTCTTTTAAATTATCAATGCGCTCGGAAGCCATATTGAAACGGACCGCCGCATTTGTTACTTTTATGATTGTGTCTTTGTCCGATGCCATTTCTGCCTCCTAGATATATAAGATAAATTTATCCTGCGTCTTTAAAAATGCCCACACTCCAATCAGAAGTGCCACTCCGGCTGCCACAAATCCAGCCAGAATCAGGTACGGATCCGGCATCCGACATTCCAGCACGATCTGACGGAACTGCGTGATATAGAAATACATCGGATTTAACATCATAACCAGTTTCCGCAGCGCCTCCGGAAGCAGGGTAATCGGATAAAATAATGGAGTCAGATACATCCATGCGGTCAATACTGCGTTATAAATATGCTGTATATCGCGGAAGAATACACACCCCTGCGCCAAGAGCATTCCCAGTCCCAGGCAGAACAGATATTCCTGCAGAAGAATTACCGGAATAAATAGATAAAAAACATTCGGAACGACCCGGCATACCACAAATACGATCACTAGCGCCCCCAGTGCAAATACCATATTTACAAAGGAACTTGTAATTTTAGATACGGTAAATACATATTTCGGCACGTAGGTTTTTTTCAGCAATGACGCATTTCCGATAATGGAGAAGATCGCCTGTGTGGTTGATTCACTCATAAAGTTATAAAGCGTCTGTCCGATAATCAGGTATACCGGAAAATTGACAATATCAGACCGGAACATATTGGAAAATACGATTACCATGATAACCATAACCATCAGAGGATTCAGGATACTCCACAGGTATCCCAGAAAACTTCTCCGGTATTTCAGCTTAATATCTTTTGTTACAAGCTGCTGCATCAGGAAACGGTACTTATAAAATCCGCCCAGTCGTTTTAAAAACAAATTCATATCTTTTCCTCTTTCTTCGATTTTGCTTTTATTTCAAAAAAAAGCCGCGCAGCAATACCCGCCGGAAACTTCCTGCCGGAAACAGACGGTTTAACTTACGCATATCTATTTTAATTTTTAAGTTGGTCGGTTTTAAACGAAACTCCCGTATATTCGATACTTCTTCCTCCTTTCCCGGTTCAGTATGATAGAATTTAAGATAAGGAAGCTCGGCACATTGTATGCCTTTCTTCCTCTGGTAAAAGTAAAAGATACCAAACAACCGCTCCGCAAGATAGCCATACAGCCTTGGTTCCTGCGGTTTGTTTATCTCTTTTCTCTCCTGCTCGAATGTATCTAAAAGTGTAAAAAGCCATTCCATATAGGTATGGAACAGCTCTTTTTTCATGATATACATATTCATATAATAGATATCTTTGGAACTCATATATGCCTTTGCCGAATCTGTATATTCCGGGTAAACCCGGTTTACAATCTCCAGCATATGATTCAGTTCTTCTGCTTCATGATACTGGCAGTACTGGCGGTATACCGTCGTATTGATCCGCTCCCGGTAAACGGTCAAAAGATCGTATTTCGCGATCTGTTGTACCATCCACTCGGCTTCCATCCAATATGGTGTCAGATCGTCCCAGACGGAATCCAGCTCTATATACGGATGCTGGCGTTTTCCAAGGATTCGTCCACTCGCCATCACGGGGCAGACCCTGTGAAACGTCAGATAGCGGCGGTAATGAAAGAATCCATAATAGTCGCAGTCTATATTTTTCCAAGCCCAATACTGTGCCGTCAATTCACAGTAATCCGGATTTTTCCCGGATATATTATCGCCCTCATTATCTCGATATGCCATATGTTCCAGACGTTTTTCCGTCAACGCCGTTCCCACCTGTACCGGATAAAAAATTGGATTTTCCGGTACATAGGTCGGCTTATGGCAGGCAATAAAAATGCGTATATCTGGTTGTTTTTCCATGTCTTATTTCCTGTTTATAGCTTTTTATTCCGTTATTGCTGTTCTTCTTTGACTCCTTCCGTACTTTCCTTCATCAGCATAATCTTCGGCGTCATGATAATCAGCTTCAGATCTTCCAGCACTGAATAGTTGCGTATATACGTCAAGTCCAGTTTCAGCTTGTCATAAGGGGTCGTGTTATATTTTCCATACACCTGCGCGTAGCCGGTCAGACCGGCTTTGACTTGCAGACGGAAGGAAAATTCCGGTATCTCTTTTTCCAATTCGGCCGCCAGCTCCGGACGTTCCGGGCGCGGACCTACGATGGACATATCACCTTTTAAGATATTGTAGATCTGCGGCAGCTCATCCAGACGGGTTGCCCGCAGTATCCGGCCAATCGGCAGGATTCTCGGATCGTCCTCGCTTGCCAGCCGTGCCTTTCCATCTGCTTCCGCGTTCTGCACCATGGTACGAAATTTATATATCTGGAATTTCTTTCCGTTTTTTGTAAGGCGCGTCTGCTGGTAAATCACCGGACCGCCGTCGGTCATCTTAATACAGATTCCTACAATCAAAAAAATCGGAATCGTGATAACGATTCCGATGAGTGATCCGACGATGTCGATGATCCGTTTCATAATTTCCTGCTCAATCTGCAGTCCCTGATTATTCCGCGATAAAAGCAGCGGCGAATCAAACAGATTTAGTTCCACCGAACTGCGAAGCAGAATGTCCGATATTTTCGGGACGCTGTATGTCCGGATATTCTGGCCGAAACAATATTTGATGATATAGTTTCGCTCATGCGCCGGTATATCTCCGACAATCACACTGTCGTATTTGGCGATCTCCGCTTTGATGCGTTCCGGTCCTTCGTGGTAGCTGACAATCTGGCTGATTATGTATTTATCTTCCCGCGCATTCATTTTTTCAATCAAATGATAATCCGAGTGATCGCCGGAGATCAGCAGCAGCTCTCTCGGCGGGAACATGCCCCGGTACAGCCAGAGAAATGTCATCGTCCACGCGAGGATGATGACAACCGCCCCTATCAGATTGACCACCAGTGGCGCCGGTGCCGTGAATTTCTTATCCTGCACGCTGATCTGGAAATACGTAATGATATTGGTGACTACCACCGCCAGTATCTGCGAGTAGATCAGATTGCCCCGTTTCAGGAGCGCTATCTTAAATCCGCCGTACAGCTGCATAAAGAAAATAAGCAGGAGTCCATAGATGAATATCATCATCCAGTTACCCCTGCGGAAGAACGGCGCCCAGATAATCTTGTTGTACCAATTGATCCAGATGACGCCATAGAGTCCTGTCAGAAGCGCAACCAATATCAGGGCAAATCCCAGCTTGATCAGGCGCTTGTATTGCTCAAATTGATTCATGCTTTTGTGTTTTGGTTCCTTTCTTTTACTTATCTTCCGGCAGACGGATCCCCAGTTCTATCCTGCGCTTTTCTCCCAGAAGCTCGATCTCCACCGTCACGATCCGCTTGCGGATGCGCTTGCGTACAATCTTTTCCAGAAAGAAGGATAATGGTCCCTGGGCAGTTAGGATGTTGCCGTCTTCGTCGAGGGTGACAAAGGAGCGGCGGACAAGACATTCATCCAACTCCATCATCTGGCAGAGCAGTTTCTTCTCTTCTTCCCGAATCGACCAGAATTCACAGTCCGTCCGCAGGAGTTTGGAAAGCTTCGGGACCCGCTTTAACGCCAGAAAGAATTCCTCCGGCGTATCGGTGTCCACGATGACATAGGATGGAAAGAGCGGTTTCTGGTAAGCCAGAAACTCCCCGGCATTGCGCCAGACGCATTCCTGCTCGATCACAAAACAGGCTCGGTATCCATTTCCTTTCAAAACGCGTTCGATACATTCTGTCAGCTCCTGTTCCCTGCCTGTCTGTGTCTGGATCACATACCACATATCGCACTCTCCTTTGCATTTTCTCTGCTTTCAGGTGCACAATGGGTATGCTTCGCCATCCCGGAGCCGCCTTCTGGCTGCCCGGATTCGATCTCGATCCATCCTATGTTCCATCTTTCATCTGACCATGACATTGATCACAGGCAGCTTACTCCACGTGCTTTTGGTATTGTATTTGACATTCTGGGCGGACAATCCCCGATTTTAAGGGATCTGTGCCCATGAAATATCGAGTTTATTATACTACGGTTTGTGGGAGGATTCAATAGAAGTTTCTGGGCAGGAATGTGGCGATATGAGGTGGTATCATTCGTGAACACTCCGCCCAGTAAAAACTGTCCCGACCGGTATCTCATTTACTTGTATGGATACTTTTGCCGTCACTTTGATGACCTTACGTTCATTATAAAGGAATTCTATCAGTTCATCCTTTTCAAATTCAACCGGCAATCCATTTATAATGGAATAATAGTATTTTCCAGTTTGCTCATTATAATTTACATTCTCTTCCTCTATACTTGGCGAACAAATAGAAACTTTCACCTCATGTAAGCATACCTGTATCGAATCTTCTTTCAACGCAATTCCATTTAACTCGCCAACTGTATATATTGTTTTACATTTGTCCAAAAACTCGTTAAACTCAGCTCTGTTTTTATAGTTACTATTCTTTAAGATAAGCTGCGAGCCAAAAAGCAAATATTGGTTATTAGCAGACAAGTATTCCATGAATTCCTTATCATTTTCAAAGTCCTTGAACCTGTTCTTTGTTTCTAAAGCCTTTTTGTTTAACAAAAACCTTTCAATACCACGCAAAAACGCTCCATCTATATCAAAGTAATATCCAGCAATACTCCTTTGCCCTACCAAATCAGTATAATCAGATATATTCAATAAATCTATTATTATCACATCATCCGTATCATCATTTTCTACCAGAATAGGAGCGAACCTCTCTCTGAGCCTATGAGCAATATCCCTTTGTATTTTTTTACCAATTTCCTCTTCATTAGTCTCATAATTTGCTTGTGATTCCATTGCTGATCTAAGACGTCTTTCTTTATGCTTTTTCTTAACCGCCTTTTCAAAGCTATCATACATCAAATTGACCTCTGCTTCTATCTGTTCATCCACCTTGTTTTCCATATAAATCATTTTAAATAGTTCAGTAAACATTTCCTTCGTCGTTTTTTCATTCGCTTTAGAAACATACCAAATCATTCTGCTTTCATCAACATTTCTTTCCAATAATTCCGGCAAGTTAAATTCACAAGACATAAACACCACAAAAAATATATAAAACTCTGATATCACAGATTCAATCATCATCACTTTACTCGTTCCATTTTGGGAAAATAACTCGTACCCGTTCATTACATTTTCCATTTGTCTTAATATATCCAAGTTTATCCATTGTGAATTTTCAGCAAGAATATTCAAATAGTCTAGGAATGCATCTTTTATCTTCGGATCTTCCCAAATATTCCTTGCTGAATGTCTGATTTTTTCCGTAACACAATCATCATTTTCTCGTACTGCCAAGTAATATACATAGCAATGTACCGTCAGATAAAGCAGAAACTGGTATTTATTCGACGTAAGAACTTGTTTCATCCCCTGAAGATATAAACCTTGTTTTACAACCTCCTCCTGTCCATTCACCAGCATTCCATAACAATATCCAAAATATATCGAAAGCTTTGATTTTAAGTAAATCTCCTGTCGTTCTTCTGGAATGTTATATGCAGAAAAAAGATTCCTGTATTTTAAATCCACCGACCACAAACGATAATTCACAGTATTATTTTTGTTTTGCTGCTTCCCCAAATAATATCCCACATATCTGGCAAAGGAATTCAACTCTATAATCTCACTAGAAAACTTATATTCTAACCGCTTGTTCTTGGTTTCATTCTCACAATCCTTATTCTCTTCTTTATTCCCAAGCCATAGTGCAACTCTTTGTACTGTATCTGTAAAATGACCGAACATCATTCTTCTTTCAAGACTTTCAATGCTCAGCTCATCCATATTTTGCATTAAATCGGCACCTATTTGTGAAAATAGCGAGAATTCTTTTCTATATTTTCCCGAAAAGCCTTGATTCTTTACGTTACATTTATAAATACATCCCCAAAGTATATCATACACATCTTGTATAAACTCAATTCCTCTTTCTTTAACAAGCACCTTCTCTGACCCCAGAAGACTATATGCCATATTATAAGACTGCTGCTCTATTGCTGACATGCATTTATCCATTCCACAGTCCCACAAAACCAACATGCATCTTTTAAAGATTTCATAATACTTTTCATAACTTTGTTTATCCTGGGAATCTAACTCCCTCTTCCAATCAAGAACAAACTTTTGATATACATCTAATTTACAATCTATCTTTGTATCGCTATCCAACACATAGTTGATATATGCTTCTATATCCTGATTCTGTTTATTTCTTCCCTCAAAGGCAGAGTACATTTCTAGTATAGATAATAATATTACTGCTAACGTAGCCACAAAGACGCCAAATACACAGTTATACAGTTTGAGCACATGAAAAAGTGCTCCTATCAATTCAAATCCAAGCAGAATGAAAATAAGCATTTTTTGCTTCAATTTCCACGGTTTTATGTTTAAATAAAAATCACTTACGGATACTCCCATATACGAATCAGAAATATTTCCTGTTATTAATGCAATTATTGCAATTATCAAGGTTGCCGTAGATGCCTGTATCTGTAATATAGTTAACGAAAATGCATCTATATCATTTATAAAAATCCAGGCTTTTTCTTTTACAAGCGCATTCCAGTCACACCATCCACCCAACAAAAAACAGGCTGCTATGATTATCAATATCATACTCTCAAGGTTCCTATTTTGTTTACGCATTCTATTCCATTCACTCATAAGCCGTTCCTTCTCCATGTCTTTCCATTCTTAATTCAATCTGCATACTATTCAAATTTAGCTGTCAGGCACCTCGTGGATTCCCGTATAATTATTATTTACGGCCGCTAATATTGACTATACTTATTCTCTGTAATACTACAATTCTACAATACAATAAACAGCATATATCAGCAACATAGAAATTCATTTTTCCTCATGAAGAATTCCTTGCCTTTGTCAGTAACCGTAAAAATTTGAAAGAAGGCAAAGCAATCGGTGCTTCATCCAAAGACAAAACACCGTTCTCTATTATTGATTCAACCATTCCCCTTCCTCTCCCCCTCTCCCTATGCTACAATACCCTTATCACACCACCCAAAGGAGGCTCTCACCCCTGATCCCACAAACATCCGTCAACTGGAACGCATTTAACTATAAATACTCCACCAATCCCCAACACGCCTTCGAATCCCTCACCTACTATCTCTTCTGCCATGAATTCCAGCAGCCCTACGGTATTTTCCGCTACTTCAACCAGCCCCATATTGAAACAAATCCCATTCATGTGGGCGATCGCTATATTGGCTTCCAGTCGAAATACTATGCGGACAGTGTTACCATGTCTTCCAAAGAACAGGAACTGATCGGTGCTGTCAAGGGAGCCGTACAGAGATATCCAGGTATTACAACGCTTTATTTTTATATCAGCCGTGAGTTTTCTCCCAGTTCTAAAACGGACGATATCATGCCCTCCTATCAGAAAAAGGTGGAAGCGGTCGCTGAAGAGCTTGGCATTGAACTTGTCTGGCGGGTTCCCAGCAATCTGGAAGCGCAGCTGATGCAGGATAAGCAGCTTACCATTTGCCGCAATGTGTTTTTTCAGGTGGACTCTGCCGTACAGACCTGCTGTGAAAATCTTGTAAAACATAAAAGAGAGATATTTGATCACATTCACACCAGCGTAAGATATAGAGAAAACGATATTACTCTGGAACATATCCAACTAGACCTTAACTCGTTTCTAAATTCTGATGCGGTCATTTTGCTCATTGACGGAGCTGCCGGTTCCGGAAAATCGGCTCTGGTAAAACAACTTACGGATGGACTTACAAATGACTGCGCATTCCTCGCTTTTAAAAGTACCGATCTGGATGTGAATGATATCCTAAATTTTTTAACCCCTTATGGCGAATTAAATTTGGATGAAGTGATCGATGTATACAAAATGGCTGACACCCGTGTGCTCTATATCGATGCAGCCGAAAAGTTTTTTATTTGTGAATATCAGGAAACGTTTGAGGATATCCTGAACCGCTTTATGGCGGCTGGATGGAAAATCATTCTGACACTCCGAACCGCGTACCGGGATTCTTTTCAAAACTCCCTATTACACGGCAGCAAGGTTCAGACCTATCATGTCGAACCGGTTGACTCTGATAAACTGTCCACTTTATCCCATACCTATGGTTTTCAGCTGCCACAGGACAAGCGGCTGCTAGATCTGCTCTGTGCGCCTTTCTATCTGGGCTTATATCTGGCTCTGGGAAACCTCGAGGATGAATCGATGCGTTCTTTGAACCGTGAGGCATTCGAGGAAAAGATCTGGAATGATATCATCCGTAACAACCGGAAGCGGAAAGACAATCTGCCAACCAGAAGGGAAACGGCTCTTATTTCTTTGACCACGAAAATGCTTCAAAATGAGATTTATTATTATGAGATTCTCGCAGAGGATGATTCCGAGGCACTTTCTGAGCTGGAGAAAAGTGGTGTGCTGTTCCAGAGCGACGATGCCAGAAGATATTTGCACAGCCATGATGTATTTGAAGAGTTGGTTGTCGGTCATATTTTTACTGAACGCTACCGGCATGATACCCTGAATGAGCAGTTTTTTGCCGATTTCCACCCTTCTCTCCGCATCCGAAAGCTATTTCGCGGATGGCTGGCTGATTTTGCCGCTGTTCCAACCCATCAGGAGCTTATTTTCCACCTTCTCGACTGCGAACAGGTAGAGCGGATATGGAAAGATGAGATTCTCTTAACGGTTATCAGCACGGAATCTTTAAAAGAAGTTTATCAAAAGCTGACACAAAAGATGGCTGCAAACAACTATGAGCTGTTACGAAAACTTGCCATTTTAATCAACACCTGCTGCCGCGCCGCAGAAAACTGGGAACAATACTGGAGTACTGGAAATCTGATTCCGTTTCGCCTTTCCAAGCCGTCCGGCTATGCCTGGCAGGCTTTGTTTGCTTTTTTGTTAGAGCAGAAAGAGACAATCCTCTGGGATGAACGTCTGATTTCCACCATCATTGAGGTACTGGATTCCTGGACCAAACACCTGGATCATGCCAAATCAGAAAATACCCGCATGGCGGGAGAAATCGGAGTATTTTTGTTTCAAAAAATAGCCAATGACAAGGATCTGCGGTATACCTTTGAAAAAGGGCAGGCAGAAAAGCTGCAGGATGTATTGGTAAATTCTGCATGGATGATTCAGGAACCCTTAAAATCCCTTTTTCAAATGGTAATAGATGAAAAAAAAGGCGATGAAAATCATCCTCCTCTTCCCCGTATGTATACGGACCTGGCAAAATGTGCTGTATCGGATATTTATCATTATGGAATGGTTCCAGCTGCAATGCCTGAAATCACGCTTCATCTGATGGCAAAATTGTGGGTTCGCTCCAATATGACTCTTCGTACCCATTACGCCCATCCTGATGTTGAAGAAGATTTCGGTTTAAATCCTCATCTGGACTTTTGGTATCAAACCGCAAGCGCTTATGCAACACCAATTATCCCATTACTGCAAGCCGAACAAAATCTTGTAACCGATTGGTTAATTGATTTTTGCAATCAAGCTGGTAATTCCTACGCACATTCATCTTTAAATGAGGATTATGGGGAATGTACAAACATTACTATTTATGTAAACGATATACCTGTAGAACAAATTGCATCTGACCGACTCTGGAAAATGTACCGCGGAACTTCGGTTGGTCCAAATCTTCTGATTAGTCTCTTGATGGGGTTTGAAAAATGGCTTCTTATGGTTATCGAGCATTCAGAAACTCATATTGTTGTTAATTATTGCCGCTATATCCTGCAAAAGTCCCGCAATGTTATGTTGACTTCCGTGATCGTCAGCGCCGCAGAAGCTCATCCAGATAAACTATTTGAGATTGTCTGCAAGCTTCTTCGCACAAAAGAGCTGTTTCATCTGGATTCACATCGATTCACCGCCGAATCCTCCGCTTCCTTTTTGCTGTCGGGAAAAGATCTTCTTGAAAAAGAACGGCTGGAGAGTAACCGCCTTTCCTTCAGAAAAAAGCGGCTGGAAGAGGTTATTTTATCGTATCAAACCAACGCCAGCGGTCTATCAAAAGAAGCCCTCGACTTGCGGAAGCAAACGCTGTATCAGGCGATTGACCGAGCGGCTGCCGATATCGATACCTGGTCATCCAATGACAAATTTGCCTATTACCGGATGGATTTACGGCGTTATCAGGAAATTGTTGATGTTCGGGAAAATGAGCACGGGCAGACACTCTGTACGGTTCTCCCTGATTTTACAGAAGACATGAAAGCATTAAGCCAGAAGAGCGTTGTCGCCTATGAACCTCATCTGAAATATATGGATTTACAGTTATGGAGCGATTATAAATTCCACCATGATGTTAAATTCCGGAAATATAAAAAGTATGAGAATGTCCGCACCATTTGCTCAGAGCTGAACGAAATCTGGGCATATATTGACGCTGAAGTTCGCAATGAGGAACTCTCTTCCGACGATATATCTGTGATCGTGCACCGCTTTACCGCGATCGCATCTTACACCAGTGCTGTTTTACTTCGGGATTTTAAGGAAACATTGTCACATGAAGATCAGACATTATGCGAAAGTATCATTTTCTCTATTGGCGATTTATTTGCACACGCTTCTCACTTTGAAATTGTTCAGGCTGGCAATGGGATCGATGCGGTTGCCGTTGGACTGGTTCTTTTAAGCAATGAAGATAATATAAAAACTGCAAATGACGGAAATCCTCTGTACCTGCTTCTTAAACTGGCACTGAATGACCGGAGTTACAACAGCCGTATCGTGAACGGAATCGCGTCAACCATCTGGGCGCACAGCCAGAATGCTGCGTGGCATTTCCTGTATCTGTTTTCACTCCTCGCCGATTCTTATGAAGACGCGCTTTTGAAAAATGAGTCATTTTCCAGCGATGACTTTTTCAAGCGGAATGAGGATGTGATTGCCCGTGCGCTTGCGAAAGACTCAGTTGATATAACCGACTTTGATTTTTCCAAGCTCCAGAATATGACGATTTTCACGCTTCTTTCCTTGGTCTCTCCCCAAGCAGCAGAGGCATTTAAATTCGCGGACGCAACGAAAGCTCTTGTCATGGAACTTGTTTTTACAGATAACAGGGATTTACGCGCCGAACGCAGGGAACTTTCTGGATATACAATAAACTATGTTTCCTGGCTGGCAGATGTTCTGCTTCATTGTGAACAGGCAGAACAAGCAGGTCTGATCGATGCATTTTTCCAATATGCAGATTTGACTCGAAATGATAACTCAGGATATCTGCTCACCGAGCTCATCCGGATACAGGATATCAACGGGAAAACAGATGCTTTCTGGAATGTATGGGAATTACTGAAACCTTACCTTCTTGCATTAAGCAGCAAACCACAGGGTTCTTTTGATGACCGCCATCCTTATGGACTGGACAAGGTGATTATCAGCTATTTATTTGGCAATTCTCCCTGGAGATCCGATGTTCACCGATGCGCCTTCCTTCCAGAAGGAAACGCGGCTTTCTTTGACGATTTTATCGACAAATCAGGAAGTCTCAAAGCCCTGTTCTACGCGATTTCCCGGCTGCTCTATACCGTTGGGCGGGAACCTTATCTTGAAAACGGGATCGACTGGATGTATAAACTGGTCACGCGCGATCCTGACTGCCAGTTACCGCTTTATCAGCAAACCTTGTATTATATGGAAGAGTACGTCGGTCTTTTTGTATCACGCCATCGCATGGATTTCAGGAACGATGTGGAACTGGCTATGAAGACTCAGACGGTGCTGGAGTATATGGTAAATCGGGGATCGCAGATTGCTTTTTTCTTGCGGGAGTTGATTTAGAAGGATGAGGCGAGAAAAACCATGCAATTGTCTTTGTGAGACTAATACATGGTTTTCTCTTCCATCACCTATTTTTATTTACAAACCCGATTCTCCAACTGCCCACTCTGCACATAATGTGTATAATAAGCCTTCAAATCATCTCCAAACACTGCCACCAGATCCGGGTTATTTGCCTTATACACACTAACATCGAAGTTCTCCGATGCCCTACGTCCTTCTGCCATACCACATGTATAGAAATGCTCAAATAACTTCTGCGAATCAGAGCCAACGACCGACTGCAAATCTGGATTATTCATATAATAATAATTTGCATCAAACACCGGCTGATACGTGTTCATCTGTTCCGTTACCTGATTCTGATTACCTGCGGACTGTGTCTGAGTCTGCGTCTGTGTCTGACCGGACGTATTTTCATTCGAAACCGCCCCATTCTTATACGGGCAGACTCCATTTGGATGAAGATGTGCCTCATGGTCGCCACAATGATAATGATAACTTCCCAGACCGCTCTTATTCTTGTAGTCATGATGTCCGCCCTGTGCATCCGTCCGTCCCGGATGCGCCTCAACTGTAATCATCGTCATGTTTGAGACAGTCGCGAACGATGCCGTCAGCATCATGCAGGATAAAAGCGCGGTTCCAAACTTTTTAAAACGTTTCATAATAACTCCCCCTTGTAACTGTAAAATGAAATGCTCTCCGTTTTGATTGTAACATTTCCATACAGAAAACACAAGGAAATCACCCTCATATCGTGTTTATTTCGTCATACAACGCAATGCAATTGCTATCACACAGTCGGCACACAGCTTGTCCCTCACTCCTCCAAATACCCCATCAACTCCTCAACCACCTTATACACCGTCGTCCCCGGATCATACTCTGATGGCACATCTTTCCCCTCACGAAATCCATCCATACGTCTCTTAGCATTTTTGATCGCTATATTGACGCCGTCATATTGATTTACTAAATCGAAAATCTCTTCACAATTTTTATGGTAGGTTCCATCCCCCAAATTATATTGCTTGAATATCTCATTGAGTTTTTCACACCAATCATCCCTATGAAGCGCAGTATCCGCATAATTGAAATGTAAATAAAGCCAATATTCGAATGACTGATTGCTCCAAGCAATTTTATATCCCTTTTCTTTTCCCAGCCGGATTGCCTCATCAAAATCTTTAAAATCGTCTTTATCAAAAACCACCCATATATTCTGATAAAACACCTTTGAATCTTTTACTATCTCTTCAGTTGCTTCTATCAACCGACTGGTGCTGCACCCTTGTCCGAATATATCTATAACCGGACTTTCGACGATATCAATTCGACCATTTACTTTTTCGTTAATTTTCTTTTGCAAGCCTTTAAAATAAAGTGGCTCTGTTTTTTCACCTTCTGTAACAATTAAAAACGAATTTGTATTAACCGATTTAAATTCATGCTTTCTCTTTTGTCGCTCTGCCCTGCGTTTCTTAAATAAATCATCCGTTCCCACACCTACTCACCTTCTTTCAAAGAAAACTCCTTAAGAAATGGAATTCCTCCATATACCCCCGCCAGATAATCCTTTTCAAATGACGCATCGGAACGTACCTTAAAATCCGAAAGCGCACACAACTCCGAGTGTCCCAGCTCATCTTTTTGTACAAACCAAATCTGATCTCTTCGAAAGAATTTCTTATCCATTAATGTCGTATCATGTGTGGTATAAATCAACTGAGCCATTGAGTCGTTATTATAGAATAAGTCGATAAAAAATTTCAACAGCAGTGGATGTAATTTTACATTTAATTCATCCATCACCAGTACATAATTGCTGATAATCGCCATATGAGCATGAATATAAAGCATGATACTTTTGATTGTACCTTCTGACTCATCGTATAAATTTAAAGGATATAATTCCCCATCTTCTCCCTTATGAAATGTAAAAAATAGCGTTTCTTTTTCTTTTTTCTTATACGTAATATCCTTTATTCCAATATCAATTGCAGCGAGAAACTCCAATAATTTTTCTTTTTCGTTATCAATAATTCTAGGCAGGATGGCATCCAGGAAGTTCGTATTTTCACAATCATCCGATGTAAAAACTAAAATATCCATAATCCCTGAATATACGGTTTTAAAAATATCTGTTTTTAAATTAAGTTTATTAAAGAAGGATAACACAAGTGTCTCCGACGGAATTTGTTCTTTATAAGCCTCACATTTTTTTCTGACAGAAGCCCCAAGATTCACTTCCTGCATCGCTCTCTCAAAAATCATCGCTTTTCGGTTTGCCTTTAGGTTCTTTCTGTACAGCCATTCCGTCACAATTTTCTCAGAATTATACTCAAAACCATACTGATACTCCTCATCCCCCAAAATCAGTACAATTTCAAACTCTGAATTTCCCTTATTTTCTTCAAAAGAAAATGGTCTGCTGTATTTTTTGAGTACCGACTCTGTTTCATCATCAACATTGTTCAACGACTGGGAAACAATTCGCCTAAAAAGCTTCAGGGCCCACACGAAATTGGACTTTCCGCTGGCATTCGCACCATAAATAGCCGCTACCCGCAGAAATTTTTCTTTTTTATCTATATCAATCAGGTTCGATGGATGTTCCTTATAAGCGCTGATTGCTGTCATATCAAAAATCGTTTCTTCTTTAAAGGAAAGAACATTTTTCATTTTAAATTGGACCAACATATTTTTGTACCTCCTTTTTATATAATATACGAATTCTTGATTTTTATGTCAATGTTTTTACGGATTTTTCGTAATTTTATTGTTCTAACATCATCTTTTTGACATAATCTTTCCATCCTTCCATCTTTCGCTCAAAGGTTATTCTTTCTTACTCAAGTAAGAATTTCTGAATATCACATCTTAAGCAAAGTCTGCAACCAGAACTGTATCGTACGGAATTTTCAGTTCAGAAAATTCCTACCTGTGAACAGTTATAAACTCTCATAATAAAAAAAGGAAACCATGCAGCTATCTGTGAACCTCTGCATGGCTTTCCCTCTAACCTTTTTCAATTTCAATCGTTCTAATTTCGCCCGCTCTACCGCATATACTCCTGCTTCACCTTATGATCCACCACATGCCGCTTCGCCAGCTCTTTCGTCACATCCTCTACGCTGATGCCCGCGTCTGCCATCAGAACCATGGCATGGTAACACAGGTCTGCCAGCTCGTAGATCGTTTCGTCCTTGTCTTTCTTCGCTGCCGCGATGATAACCTCGGTACACTCCTCGCCGACCTTTTTCAGAATTTTGTCCAGACCTTTGTCGAACAGGTAGGTGGTGTAGCTTCCTTCCTTCGGATTCGTCTTACGTCCCATAATGAGGTCGTAAAGTCCCTCATAGGAAAACGGCGTGATCTCCTCGTTCTGGTAAACCGGATCAAAGAAGCAGCTCTCCGCGCCCGTATGGCACGCCGGACCTTCCTTGACTACCTCGACAATCAAGGTGTCCTTATCGCAGTCCGCATAAATACTGGAAATATGCTGCACATTCCCGCTCGTCTCACCCTTTCTCCAGAGTTCCTGACGACTGCGGCTGTAAAAACAGGTTTTCTTCTCACGAAGGCTGATCTCCAGACTCTCCTTATTCATCCAGGCCATCATCAGAACCTTTTTGCTATAATGATCCTGCACAATCGCCGGAATCAGACCTTTCTCATTAAACTTTAACTCATCCATCTTAAACGACGGCTCTACGCCTGCAATCTCGTTGATATTCTCACTCATACTCTCATCCTGCCTTACCACTAAAATTTTTTATATACATTCCCCGCGTCCAACGCAGCGCCGACGCCCACTCCCGCGATCCTCAGGAAAACAGGTGCCCAAAAACTGTAGAAAACATCGCATACGCCGGTGCTTAGTGAGGTCTTTTCGAACTTAGCACCGCTGCGTAGGCGCAAGAGCGCAAGCGTTTTTCGGAAGTTTCTGGACGCCCGTTTTCCGTCCTACTCACGAAAAAGCACCGCCCTCTAACTTTTTGGGAATCTATGCGATTTAGATCAACCGCATCTCCACCCCATTCTCCGCCAAATACTGCTTGAGTTCCTTAATATTTACTTCCTTCCGGTGGAAAATACTCGCCGCCAGTCCCGCGTCGATCTGCGGATACTGGAAGAGATCTAAAAAGTCTTCTTTCTTTCCCGCGCCTCCCGATGCAATAATCGGCACATCGACACGCTTCGCGATCTCCAAAAGCATCGGAATGTCAAATCCCTGCTTCACACCGTCCGTATCGATACTGTTGACCACCAGCTCTCCTGCGCCGCGTCTGACGCCGGATTCTGCCCATTCCAGCGCATCAATGCCTGTATCGACACGCCCGCCCTGCTTAAATACGTGGTATTCGTCTCCAACACGTTTAACATCCATCGAAAGCACCACACACTGATCGCCGTAGCGGTGTGCCGCCTCGGTAATAAGCTCCGGATTTTTGATCGCGCCGCTGTTGACGCTGACCTTGTCCGCGCCGCATTTTAAAACGCGGTCGAAATCATCCAGCGTGCTGATGCCGCCGCCGACCGTCAGCGGAATGAAAACCCGTTTTGCCGCCTCAGTCAGGATGTCGGTAAAGATTTTTCTTCCTTCTACACTTGCCGTAATATCATAAAATACCAGCTCATCCGCGCCACTCTGGTTGTAAAATTCTGCCATCTCGACCGGATCCGCCACATCCTGGATTCCCTCGAAGTTGACGCCTTTCACGACACGCCCGTTCTTTACATCCAGACACGGAATAATACGTTTTGAAATCATGCCGTTCCCTCCTGATTTCTTTTTCTGATTATTCATTCGAATCGTTCGAATGATTTTTTTGCCGCTTTTTATACGGCGCTTCTCCTAAACGGAATATTTCAGTGCTTCCTTTAAATCAATCGCACCCAGATACAGCGCTTTTCCTAAAATCGCACCATACACCTCATTTTTCAAGATCTCAATCTCCTTGAGGCTGCTGATTCCACCGGACGCCACGATATCCAGCCCTTCAATCTGCGATAATTCTTTATAAAGCTCCAGGTTCGTTCCCTGCATCTTTCCATCGCGGGAAATATCGGTGTAAATGACCGTTTTCACTCCCGTATCGCGCAGGCGGCGGCAGAAGTCAACGCCTCTTACCTCGCTCGTCTCAAGCCACCCGTGAGTCGCCACAAAACCGTCCTTCGCGTCCACACCGACTGCAATTTTATCGCCGTATTTGCGGACCATTTCTTCGACAAATGGATAATTTGTGACCGCCACCGTGCCGAGAATCACGCGTCCGGCTCCGAGCGACAGGTATTTGTCGATGGATGCCTCGTTGCGGATGCCGCCGCCGACTTCTACAAATAATCCCGTTGTCTTAATCAGCTTCTCTATCGTGTCAAAATTTGCCAGCGCCGCGTCTTTCGCGCCGTCCAGATCGACCACATGCAGGTTTTTCGCGCCCTGCTCCTTGAATCCCAGCGCCACCTCTTCCGGTCGGTCGCTGAATACTGTCATCTGGTTATAATCGCCCTGCACCAGGCGCACCGCCTTGCCGTCCCGCAAATCAATCGCCGGAAATAGCTCCATGTCCGTTTCCTCTCCATAACTGTTTAAATCCAATCTACAAACCTGAAAAAACAGTTACCTTTCTTGTTTTTCTATTAATTATATCTCCGAAAACGCTTTCAGAATCCGCAGTCCTACTTCCCCGCTCTTCTCCGGATGGAACTGGCAGCCCATGACATTTTCATTTGCCGCGGACGCCGTGACCGGAATGCCGTACTCCGAGGTTGCCAGCAGACTCTCATCACAATCTTTTCCATAGAAGCTGTGGACAAAGTAGACGTAATCGCCTTCTTTGCTGTATTTAAACAGTGGATGCTTCTTTCCTTTTTCCGTCAGATGCAGGCTGTTCCAGCCCATGTGCGGCACTTTTAGGTTTGCCGGAATGTCTTCTTTTAAGTCTGCCATCACGCCCGGAATCAGTCCCAGACCCTGATGCTCGCCGTATTCATAGCTTTTATCAAAAAGAAGCTGCATTCCGAGGCAGATTCCCATGATCGGTTTGCCTGCTTTTGCTTCATCCAGCAGCGGCTCTGCCATTCCGGATCCGCGCAGTTTCGCAATCGCATCACCATACGCACCGACGCCCGGTAAAATGATGTGATCCGCTTTTCTTAAATCTTCCGGATCGCGGCTGACTTTATTTTCCAGTCCCAGGTAACTGAGGGAGGAACTGAGGGAAAACAGGTTTCCCACGCCGTAGTCAATAATTGTTATCATTTGCAGCCTCCTATATCAATTCATGTATGTTCCCGCAGTCAACGCAGGAACCCGCTGAATCATTATAAACCCATTAAATAGATTTGTTATACTTACTTTTATCTTAGATCATAATACCCCTTTTGTCGATGGAATCTCGTCCCGGTACCTCTCGTCAATCGACACCGCCTCGCCGAGCGCGCGTCCCAGTCCCTTGAACATCGCCTCGATGATATGGTGGCTGTTTTCGCCGTGGAACATTTTAAAATGCAGCGTCATCCGGCTGTTGGAGGACAGTGCAATCATAAATTCCTTTACAAGCTCGGTATCAAAATCGCCCACTTTTTCGGTCGGAATCTCCACATCCATGACCAGATAGGAACGTCCGCTTAAATCGAGCGCCGTCATTACCAGTGTTTCATCCATTGGAAGCAGGAAACTGCCATAACGGCGGATGCCCTTTTTATCACCCAGCGCCTCTAAAATTGCCTGTCCCATGGCGATTCCGATGTCCTCTGTCGTATGATGGTAATCGACCTGCGTATCTCCGTCACATTTCAATGTGAGGTCAAACCGTCCATGTCTGGCAAAGAGCTCCAGCATATGGTTTAAAAATCCGCAGCCCGTATCGACCTGATATTTTCCCGTTCCATCTAAATCAATCGACAGGCTGATTTTCGTCTCTGCCGTGTTTCGTTCTAATGAAATCTTGCGTTCTCTTGACATTTCTTCCAGCCTTCCTTTCTTATTCACAGCTGCCCCATCTACAAAAACCATGCTGCCAGCATTTTCATACGGTTCCCACAGTAAATGCGTGAACCTATTGAATTCCAGCCTATCTTACAACTGCACTTCTCGCCGCTTCCACCAGCTTCTTCGTCTCCTCAACAAACGTTTCCATCTCTTCCTCGGATCCGATGGAAATGCGGACGTAATCTTTGATCCGCTCGCTGTCCCAGCGTCTTACCAGGATTCCTGCCTCGCGCAGTCCGTCAAAATAGACTTTTCCCGGCATATCGCCGCTCTTGGCAAAAATGAAGTTGGTCTTCGAATCCAGTACAGTAAATCCAAGTGCCCGGAGCGCCTCGGTCGTTTTTTCACGCGTTTTGCAGATGCGCCCGGTACATTCTTTCGTGTAGTCCCAGTCGCGCATCGCCGCCGCGCCAGCCAGAATCGACAGGCGGTTGACGTTGTACGGGTTAAAACTGTATTTGATCCGGTTCATATCCGCGATGAGTTCCGGGTTTGCGATCGCAAATCCGACACGCGCGCCGGCTAAGCTGCGGGATTTGGAAAAGGTCTGGATAATCACCAGATTTTCGTATTTCGGAAGCAGTGATACACACGATTCGCCGCCGAAATCCACATACGCCTCATCCACCATCACAACGCGGTCCGGGTTGGACGCCGCTACTTCCTCAATCGCAGAAAGCGGCAGGTTCATGCCTGTCGGGGCGTTTGGATTGGCGATGATCACATTATTTCCGCAATTTTTATACGGTTCGATATTTAAGGTAAAATCTTCCTCCAGCGGAACTACCTTGAACGGGATTCCATAGAGCCCGCACAGTGCCGGATAAAAGCCATACGTCAGATCCGCGAACTGAAGCGGCGCGTTCTGGTCGCAGAATGCCCGGAATGCAAAACCTAAAATCTCGTCGGAACCATTGCCCGCGATGACCTGGTTTGTTCCCACGCCGTAGTGGTCGGCGATCGCCTCGATGAGGACGCGCTCTTCCGGATCCGAATAAAGGCGTAAATTTGCAAGTTCCAGCGGCATAATTTTAGAAGAATTTTCCTCATACCCCGCTAGAATCGCCTCCGCAACCTTCGGGCTTGGCGGATACGGGCATTCGTTTGTGTTCAGCTTGATAAATTTCCGCCCCTGCGGCTGCTCACCCGGTGTATACGGAAGAAGTGATTCGCTTGCTTTGCTCAAAAAACGGCTCATATCTGCCTACGCCTCCTTTTTATCTTCTGCTGCGGTTTCTTTCTCCGCTTTCTCTTTTGCTTCTTTTTCTTTCTGTTCCTTTTTCTTCTGGTGTGCTTCCACCGCGCCCTTCAGCTTCTCCGCCATCTCGGTGATCTGCTTGTTTTTAAACTCAAAGCTGCTCTTGTTGGCGATGAAACGGGCGCTGATCGGCAGGAACTCTTCCAGCACTTTCAGGTGATTTTCACGGATCGTGCTGCCCGACTCTACAATATCCACGATGACGTCCGAAAGTCCCAGAATCGGCGCCAGCTCAATGCTTCCGTTTAATTTGATAATATCAATATCGCGTCCCAGCTTCGCGTAATGCTCTTTCGCAATATTCGTAAATTTCGTTGCCACGCGCACCGGTCGGTCTTTGTCCTCGACGTAATCCTCTTTTCCAGCCACGCACATCCGGCATTTTCCAAGTCCCAGATCCAGAAGCTCGTATACATCCGGGTTGCTCTCCATCAGAATGTCTTTTCCAACGATTCCGACGTCTGCCGCATGGTGCTCGACGTAGATTGCCACATCACTCGGCTTTACGAGCAGGTAGCGGACACCCGTCTGCGGGTTCTCAAACACCAGTTTTCTATTTTCGTCGTAAATACTCTTGCAGTCATATCCGACCGACGCCAGAAGCTCATACACCTGATCGCCCAGTCTTCCCTTCGGCAGTGCTATGTTTAACATCTCGCACCCTCCTTTCCATTCTCCTGAAAGGCAGTTTCCCGGTCCTCTTCCAGGGAAAGACGTCCGTCATACCGGTACAGATAGCAGTAACGCAGATCCTCCGGCACAGCTTTCTCCACCCGCACACGCAGTCCCTGACGGCGCAGGCTTTCAACCGCCTGGCACAGGCGCACTACATCGACATCCGGCTCATAGAGCACCAGCGCATCGACATCGTAGCGGATGCTCTTTTCCGGCAGGCGCTCCAGCTCTTTTAAATAGATGGCAAATCCGATCGCATCGGCTTTCTTTCCTAATTTTGCCATCATGCCGTCGTACTGGCCGCCGGAAAGCACCTGGCGTGCCAGACCATCTAAGAATCCCTGGAAAATAATACCGTTATAATATTCAATGTCATTGATCATCGAGAAGTCCAGCCGCACCTTGTCAAGCTGTCCGCCCAGTCCCATCGCCTCCAGAACCTCATACAGACGGGATAAAAGTGCAACCGCCTCCTTCATTTTCGGTGTATCCGCGATCACACCTGCCTCTGCCAGCACACGCCCAAACTCTCCGTACAGCCCGGAAACCTTCATCAATTTCTCTGTATCGCCCTCCGGCAGTGCCAGATCCGCGCACAGTTTTTCCAGCCCGCTGCGGTTTTTCGTCCGGATCAGCCCTAAAATGATATCTTTCTGATCGGCATTGACCGGAAGCTCTTCCATCAGTCCCACCACGAAATCCATGTTGGAAATCTTGAGCACATAGTCCGTCTCAAAATCCGCCAGACTCTTGAGCGCCAGCGCCAGCACCTCCGCGATCACGCAGTCATCCACGCCGCCCATGCACTCCAGTCCCATCTGGCTGATCTCTTTGTAAGTGTGGCTTTCCTTGCTCTCACGGTACACACTCTCCAGATAATAGACCTTCTCGCACGTATTTTTATCTGCCTTGGTGTTCTTCGCGATACTCAACGTCACGTCCGGCTTGAGAGCCATCAGGCGTCCGTCCAGATCCGTAAATGTCGGCACATTTTCCCCCAGCAGGAAACTTTTATTCGCTGCATACAAACTATATTCCTCAAACCGCCCCATCCGGTAC